>OMLO01000434.1_pt1 | contig 26908 bp, 16 predicted proteins | sample 1674811 | NCBI WGS metagenome assembly OMLO01 (sample SAMN06265003, study PRJEB25207) | coral metagenome | isolation source: Coral host | place: Mexico:La Bocana,Puerto Morelos, Mexico | collected 2008-11-13
TATCATACTTCTGTTAAAAAACGTTTCCTCCTCCTAGAGAATATTTGAGATATATATAAATGAGTATAGAAAACATCGATAGCAAAGCTTTTTCAAAACCGCCTCAAGAACAGTTTTCCGCCTGAGGCCCATAGGTTTCACGTGGATAATTTCATTTTAATTACTGTAGCAGAGCAAATTCGTTTACATCTCAGGGCTTTTAAGATCTATTACTTTTAAGCTCTGCTTAAAAGCAGATGTGAAAATAGAGCGTAGGAAAAATTCAGGCTTCTCTCTCTGCATTTCAAATATATGATCCTTTATGCGTGTACATTCACTTACATCTCTTGATGTTACTTGCGTCATCTATATTCTCGTTACATGCATATCATACATGTCTATGCATACTTTTGACTAATAAAATTTTATGTCTCTTTCTTCAGGAATTCCCAGGTTTCATGTATCTGCGTCAGATGTGGTTTGAAGATCGCCTCACTGAGTTTGTGAAATCTAAAGGTCTCGTTCTCCAGCGAGAATATATCTCTCGGCTGTGGTTACCAGATCCCTATTGCTATAACGCTAAAAAATCCGACCTGATGTTGCCTGATACGGAGGTTCATAGCGTTGTTAGGATTGACCCAAATGGATACGTTCTGTATAGTAGAAGGTCAGTTGGTTTTATTATCTCGTCTGCAATGATACGAATAGAATCATTAACCGTTTGATGGGGAATTGCTGATATATCGAGTGAATGAGACTTACAGTATTGTACTGTGGCCTACAACGTATTTCACTTCAAGGAAACGCAGAATGGTCACACACTATTACTATAAATTGACTTAAGTCTCGTTGCCAAGCTCCTGGGAAAAATAAATCATCTTTTAAGCCTGCAGTAAGCAACTTTTAATTACTTTTCATTGTCAGATTTTTCTTGGATACATGTGTTTATCCGATTAACCAGTTAGACAATCAATCAACCAATGAACTAACTAATCCTTGGTTGATGGTTAGCCAGTTATATATCTTAATTGTAGACATGTTTTGGGTACAAGACTCGGCGACCTTGGAAAACCAGAGACATCTGCGAGACTTACTTAAGAAAGCGAATATAAACAGACCTACTTGAAGAGCCAACGCAGAGCGAGAGCAGCCAATAACAAATGAGTACGAACGAAAACTGGACTAAAACAGGAACCTTAAAATACAAACGCTCGATAAGATAACCAACACAACCTAAACTTAAAAACTCCTAGTGTGACCCGAACCTTGAATAACCCTGGACTATAAACTTGAATAACAAAATAACCAAAGCCTCGAGGCACTAACCCAAACATGCCCACTGACGAAGACTACAGTTTAGCGATAAGGGCCCTTAATAAACTAAGATAAATAACTTAAAACAACGATGTGGACAATCAGGCCCTCACATCAAAAGCCTTGCACGGAAGCAACAAAATAACAAGTAACTAACAGAGAATCAAAATAGCTACATTCTAAAAGACAACTTTTTTGCTTCACAACAAATCAATCAATCTGTCAACTAAAGAAGCAAGTAACCAACCCACTAATGAATTAAACAATTAGTCAATCAATCATGCCTGTTTCTGTGTCCTATTGAAAACATATCTAATTTTATGTGGTCCTTACATTGTTCCTCATAATAATCTTTCTATTTCGTCCTAGTACACACATTGTAGCTTCATGTGAAATGGACCTGTACGAGTTTCCTATGGATGTACAGCATTGTAAATTAACATTTGGAAGTTGTAAGTTTGCTTTGATTTTCCTTCATCCCGATCTGGTAGAGGCAATAAATACAATACGCATGTCTAAACTATTGCTTGATCGGGGTCTCTATTTGTCAGAAGGGTAAAGTAAGGGTAAAATAAGCGTGCCCCAGTTTAACTTGCCTGTCTCTCGGTCAGTTTGTGGACGATCGAAAAGGCTGGAGTGCGAAATAAAAGCTAGCAGGGTCTGGAAGAGAAAAAGGAACGGGCGGAGTTTTTGATCGTCTACACCAACCAAAAGCCTATCACAGGCGACAGTTAAACTTTGAAATCTATACGATAAGGGTAATAATAGGTCATTCGTTGCGCATCTTTAATTGAATATTTCTTTGCATTTGTAATCCAAATCAAACTATTTTTAGACGTCGGTTCCCAGTTTTTCTGGGGATAATGCCATCCCTTGCTTTGTGTGAGTGTTTTCGTGAAGGGCGAAAGTTTGTGTGAAGCCGCTTAAGCTGTTCACTTCACTGCAAAATGGCCACTTCTACACCCTAAGTTTTTACCATTAACCTACAAAATTCAGCTGGTTTGGGCGTGGTTTAAGGGTATTATGACTGTTTACCCGTTATTTCTTTCGTCAGATGGTCACACAGACAGGGACATTGTGTTAAAATGGAAGAACCCCTCTATTTCAATCGGGAACAAAGAAATGGCACAATTCCTCGTTGGTGAGGCGACTTTGTCCACTGAGGTCAACACGTTCACTACTGGTAAGATTGATTCCAGTGATATAACAAGTCACACCATGCTTCCAAATGAGCTGGCTTGTCACAGAAGGGCGGATAATGCTATTCAATGGATAAATCGCCATCTGTATTCACTGGATCGATAATGTTTTATCCGTCCTTTGAACAACTGAACCAGTTCCTACAAACGTTTAGTCAGGGAGGCTCCCCCAACCCATTTTGACAGAAATGATGTTCTTTTCTTACACCTTCAATGCGTTAGACAGTCCCCTAATTTTCTGTGAGATCGTAGATGACGATCGTTGAGTTCGACGGGCCGCCATCTTGGTCTCTTGATTCCAGCGAAACTAGGGAGAGTATAAAATGCCCGTTGGTGCGGGTGCGGGTGCGGGTGCGGGTGGTGGGGCTAATCCCTACCCGCGGGCATTTTGTACTCTCCCCAGTTCTATTCTATTCTAGATACCAAAATGGCGGCCCGTCGAACTCAACGATCGACATCTACGATCTCACGGGAAAATAGGGGACTGTGAACTGTCTATGAATACGAAATCATGATTTATTCATTTGTAGTTAATGAGCACGTCCCCAAAAAGGTATTCTTGTCACTTTCATGCAAATGATACAGCCATGAGGTTTATCTCTTCGTGAAATTGTTATTAAATGCCTTTTTTTAAAACACCAAAATGACAGATTTGTTTTCCTGTAACCTGAAATAGATACCCCTTCACGGGCGTGGCCTCCTCTTAGAGGCCATTATAGGGAGTACCCACGCGAGAGCCAGTTCTTGAAATATTCGGATGAGGACTTAACAAACACAACGGGATCACTCTATTTAGGCATAACGCTTACGGTTCGATCATTTTGCGGTAGTCGACAAAAGAAGACCAGAAATATCGACGCCAGAGAGGCTTTATAGTGACTAACAAAACAAGTATGGAAAGCAGCGGCCACAAACCGTTTGAAATGCAAAGCTAAATTTAGCGCAGATGTTTAGCCTACTAGGCGGATTCCACATGAAGAGCATTTCAGCTCTAAAAATATGTTTCCTTTTAATAGGGAGTAGTTTACAGTTAATATTTTGGCTGGAAGAATTTATTACACTTCAGGAGATCAGTTATGTGCCGTAGGTCACAACGGAACGGTATCATGACTTTTTTCCGTTTGTCTTCAACTACAGAGCCGTAATTGAAACTGGAATCCCTATAGGAAATTTCTTTCTGTATTGACTACCAGCTAAGTTTCTACCAGGACAAATTTTATAATACTTGGTGAATCACAACAGATACATGTTCACATAGTTCTTACAAAGAGGACCTGTGAAGGTGCATTTCCAAGGTGCAATGTGAACTCAACATATCAGGGTTCCTGTCATTACCTAACAGGTACTATTCTAACATCACCTCTTGTGCTTTTCTCAAGGGAACTACACAGTGTTGACAGTGACGTTTCCGTTCAAGAGGCGCATGGGGTATTACGTCATCCAGGTGTACATACCCTGCGTATTTTTGGTCATGCTCAGTTGGATCGTGTTCTGGATGAGACCAGATGACAGCGCCAGTAGATTAACTGTGGGCATCACCACGATACTGACCATTGTGTTTTTGCTCGGCTACACAAATGGAATGCTTCCAAAGGTGATTCTATATTGCACATGCGTCGTGAACATTTGAGGAGTCATGAACAAGAAATGCAACCAAAATGCACAGAAGACAGTTCTGTTATTTGCCAATAGTTTTTGGTGGCCCTCCTGAAATCCTGCCCATGAAATCGTGGCTCTATTTTTTTTCAACATACCATTTTACACCTCGATCTGCTGATGTAATTCTAGTTCAGGCTGAGGCTACAAAATAGTTTGCAATTTCCCTGACATACATGTTGGATCATTTTAATTAGTAACAACATTCCAGAAATGCCTGAGGAGCTCCACTTTTAGGCTTGGCTAAATCTATATATTATGTTTGCTGGTGATTGAGCCTTCAAACCACTGATCTGACAGTGTTAGCTCCAGACAACTACTGCCGCAGACAACAACAGCTTTATTTATCCATTACTTTTGTTATAAATTAATTACTTAGAGTATAATAATAATAATAATTAAATTAATATAAGGTAACTGACAACCTGAAATAACCAAAATAGTAATAACCAGTAAAAATGGCGTAAAATAATCTGAGCGGTCAAGTTTAGCAATAAAAACAACAACAAAATCTGAAATCGCACTTTGCAAAATGTTAGATAACTGATTTTTACACAATGATGGTTTTAAGCAAGAAGTAAAAGGGTGGAAACTTTGTTAACAAACGTTATCAAAGAAAATGGTTTGGGTTGTTCGAAAGACATCAGGTATAACATGGCCCTTGCAACCATAACAATTCATAAGAGTATCTAAAACTACGACTACACAAAAAATGTAATGTGATATTGTTACCCTACGGAGTTTTGAAACTTCAAAGGTAAATCACTGTTCACAGTCAGAAGGAATAGTCAAGCCTGTGCGCAGCGGGTGTTTAAGGTAAACTTGGTTGTTAACAAAGAAGGGACATTACATGCTTACTGGACTTACTGACTGGTGTTGATGTTGTAACGATTTGTCTTTAGGTCAGCTATGTTAAAGGAATGGACTGGTACTTAATGGTGTGCTTCACAATTATTTTCTTGAGTTTGTTGGAATGCATCATCGTGGACAGACTGTGGAGAGCAAACTCTAAGAAAGTAGAAGACGAGAAAAAGAACGGGAGCATGAGCAAAAGAAAACGCAAGGTTCGAAAGATGGAAAACAACCATTACCTGAGAAATGTAGTCGACAACTCAGTCAGTCAAACAGACAGCTACCACCTAGCCGGTCAACCATCAGTCAGTCAGTCCGTGTGTTCGGGGTCCTTGCGTCTATCAGTGTTTTAGTTAGCTCTGTCTGTCAGTCTCAGTCAGTCCTCGTCGGTCAGTCACTCAATTAGTCAGCTGGACAGTCATTTGCCAATCCAGTCAGTCGACCATCTATTCAGTCAATCAGTCAGTCAGTTCTCGTCGGTCGGTCGGCTCGTCAGACCTCGTCGATTCGTTAGACACTCAGTCAATTAGTCAGTCAATCAGTCAGCCAGACAGTCAATCGGGCATCTTGTCAGTCACCTATCCAGCCAGTCAGTCAGTCAGTCATTCATTCCTCGTCAGTTGGTCGGTCCGTCTGTCAGTCAGTCAGCCAGAAAGTCAATCGGTCATCTAATCATTCAGTCCTCGTCGATTGGTCGATCCATCAGACAGTCAGTCAGTCAGTCAAACAGTCAGTCAGTCAGTCAGTCAGTCAGTCCGTCAGTCAGGGTAGTCTTTCAGGCAGGCAGGTACAAAAGCAAACATTTAATTTTATATACCTTCTACTTTTGAAATCCACTTACGTTTCATTTTATTTCTCGTTCTCCGAATATTATTAGCAGTTGTTGTTCCTCCTGCTCGACTTCCTTTGATATATTTATCTTTATATATTTGTCTTCTGAACTAATTTTTCTTGCCAATTTTTATTCATTAGTGCTCGACCGTACGGAGCACAGATGGCTTAAACTGCAGTTATGTTTCTGGAGTACAAATCTTACGGCCGAAGAAAAAAGAGACTGGTACTCAAACGTACAACGAAGACGCAAATTTGAACAAGTGGGAGACAGAAGAGCATGAAGAGATGTTTCATATGATTAAAGATGAATACAGGCACTTAAGCCTCGATCATGTTCGCCCACATTTCTCACCAGGAGCCTGGGTCGAGGAAAATAAAGAGCATGCTCATTACGACACAGTTGTTCGCTGCTTTGTCAAAAGAAATTCTTGCCCGGTGGAACTTTCGACAAGGGTAGACAAAGCAAGTCGAATATTATTTCCTTTGTCGTTCCTGCTTTATAACATCGCTTATTGGGTGACTTATTATTATGGTATCACTATTTTGCCTTACAGAATATGATATGACATAAAATACGTCCGATAACAATAATGCCACCATGCAATGATATGAAAGTCAACTTTTAGAGTTTATACCGACAAGCAGAACGCTCGTTTTGCTGGCACTTTCCCCTGGGAGACGGGGGTGGGGGGGGGGGGGAGCGAGGAACTCTCTGAGTTGAATTTCGGAGATTGTGCTCATATCCCTGTTTGAAATCGTACCTTCGGATAATGTAAGTCTTAGTACTTTTAGGGTATATATGTATAAAAAGTAATTCCCAAATGAAGAGAATATAGTTGTTAAAAAATAAACAAAGTTTGCACCTCCCAGGGCGAAATGTTAACTTGAGCCATATATACCGCAAAAAAGTCAGTTTCTTTTCAGACTTTTCGACCGATCGTGATAGATTGCTCATCCGAAGAAAAGTAAGCCTAAAGTTCTCAAGCTTGTTTGTTTGTTCGACGTTTTTTCATTTTAAAAGTTTGGTCCAAACCTTGCGTGACTTGCAACTTTAAACAGGTGTCTAGAGAGTTCCTATGTACGCCCGGCATTCAGTGCGTAAATAAAATTATTGCTGTTGTTTAACCGCGAGCTCTAATTACGGAAGTTTGCTGTATACAGTCTACCAATAAGAACAGAGAATAAAAAAATGTATAACAACAATACCCGATAGTGGCAATGACATTTTATTTAACACTAGAGGAACACTTGGTGGTAATAAAATTGATGACCTGGTGTTTGTCGACAATAACACCCTGCTTAGTGCGGAAAGCTTTGGTGATACCATGTAGCCAATGGCAAGAAAGGGCTATAAAACAACATAGAAACGATAAAGCTCATGCAGTGATCCATAGAAAACATTGTAAACATGTAAGCTTCTTTGTATTATGCCGAATATTCCCTTGATTATCAACAAGTTTCGGTTCAATGTGTTCTTTAAGAACGGCTGCAAGGAATTCATCGATTTAAACAAGCCCTTTGACAAAAATCAGTTGTGACAAAAGTCGGTTGCTTCCGGGGGAGTACAAGTCTTAAGACTTACAACACTTCATGGATAGAGTGTCAATTAAATAAAAGCAAATTTAGACGCCATTGTTCGAGCACTAAGACGATGTTTATTATGAAGGGGTTCATTACTTGAACATACACCTGCCAAGACATCAAACCGGGAGCTGATCTAGAAAGGTTCGAGGGAAAAAGAACTGTCTTCTCTATTACGGTTTAGTGAAGAACTCTTGAGGAACTCATTTTTCTTAAAGACTAATTATTTTATTAGGAGTTTAGCGCCTCTAGCCTCAATTTGTCTTTTAATTCCGTATTACTCCACAGATCATAGGTAGGTGAACTTTTTATAGAAAGCTTCTGTTTAGCGAGACATCGTCTTCTACATTACGAATCAATACCTTTTTCTTTTGGATGGGGGCATTTAACAGTTTGGCTTGAAAATTTCCTGCGTTCGCGAACGAAGTCGTTCGTGTTTGGAATTTGTCAATGTTGTCACGAACTGGTCACCGTTATGCGTCCTGCTGCATCAAGTGCGTTCCGAGGGATGTTATTGATTCATTAAACACTTTGGTGCAGAATACTTCATTTTCCTTTCTTAGTACGCCAGAAAATCAACATAGACATGGTAGGAAATGTGTAGTTTATAAAAAAATATAAAAAGTTAAAAGTGTTTTCGGTTTCGTAGAAAGCCACTTTTGATCAGCTTATCTCATAAGAACTAAATAATTTTCTTGCAACTCGGTGTAATTTGAATGCTTAAAAATGTTTCTAAATAATACATTCCTTCTATGGAAGTGGAATCTTCATCGATCAAACAAATATAGGGATTTTCAAAACTTACGAAATAGTTATCTCCGATTGAAATAGGATTTCCACCACATATAGGAGGTATTATATTACAAAGCCAATTTCCACTGAGCTAGATTTTCAAAGCAAGCCGAAAATGAATGTAAAGCCAGGTGTCTGCCGGCGAACATTTTGAGAGAATTCAAAAAATCCAAAGCTTAGCTGAAGTGAACTAGGTGGTCCCCAATTTCCGTTTCAATTTCAAGGGGAAAAGAACTTGGTCGATCATGTAAGGACTTAAACTCGCGAAGCCATCTGTTATTTAATTTGAGATACTTACAATGTGTTTCAGTGGCAATAACGATAATAGGCCATAGTAAAGAGAAGTTTCTCCGTCGATAGCTTGGTAAAGAATAGCCTAATCTGCATTACCAATAATTTTAAAAAGTTGTTCCAAAATGATTTCGAACAATTTTTAATAAACAGGTGCTTCAATCGAGCCTAAGTGTAAATTGTAATTATTGTGCCCATTAGGTAATAGTGCTTATACCTTCAGTAGCTTACCTTACAGGAACTCTCTGATTAAGTTCATAATTGCAGGACTCTAACTAGACCCAGCTGCAATGGACTGGTTTATCGCTGTGTTTTATCAAGCATTGGTTCTAACTGCAGTCAGGTAACCTAATACTTCATGTTTCAACCCATTAACGATATTTCACGATAGGTGTTTTAGTTAACATGGCAACTGGAGATCTGTCATATGTGAAAATAACCAGCGTTGAGACGATTTTTTTTGTGTGTGCAACAGCTTAAGTGTTTGTGAATACAATTAATATTTTCCGCTTCAACCGCAACGATGACCGTGGGTTACAGTGAGGACCTTTGAGGATAATATTTGAAAATAGCAGATGTTGCCAGTATGTTTTTCTTAAGAAGTCTTTGTGTATGAGTTATGTATGACGAGGGATATATCCCATTTTACTCAATACTCTAGAACAGTTGTATTGTCGCTTTCTAAATCTTTCGTCCCCTTCCTCCGGGGAGTTCTCGTTGTACTGGCTGACGAAGCCAAATTTACTATGTAAGTGAGCTCCTAACTTATATGTCAATATAAAGTGCGCCTTTGGGAAATAGTTAAATAAAGAAATCATTATTAAAAATAGTTTTGGCTTAAAGTTTGAGTTCAAATTAAAATACTTGCTCTTGTCATAGTTCCAATTGCGCCGCTCGTTTAATAAAATTATCAGAAACTTTAACACGTAGTTTTCTGTAGTTTTACATTCAGTAATCAGATCTTCAGTTTGTCATTGGCTCCTTGAAAAAGGCAACTGCTGTCGGAATAATGTTATTTCTAGTTGCTTTTAATAATAAGTAATGCAATCGCAAGATAAAGCTGTTTTTAGCTGACACCTTAGCTCGTGTTCCTTGACTATTCATTGATTATTCCATTAACTTTGGAGAAATAGAAAGAGAGAAAAGAGCTAATGGAATGACAGCATTAATTCCCCTTACTAATTGCCATTTATCTCTACTAATATTGCAAAGAGAAATAACTGGTCGATCACTTTCGACCGCTAAAATTCTAATTCTTTTCCAGGGCCGCTGGAGGAAAGCTGTCACAACTTCAAGCCCTCAAGGATCATTTGAAGAACACCAATTACGACAAAGGAACACATCCCAACGATGGAGGTTTGAGGGTCTTGGCTATTCATGGCTCAAATTAAGTTTGGAGAATTTGATGAAGGAGATTTAGTTAGATGGTGGCTAAGAAAGTCCAGTGTCATCTTATATTTCCCAACGAATTCAAGTTGCCCCTAGTAGTAGTTCCAGCGGCTGTAACTTCACATCTTTACCGTGCCTACCAATTGTTCAAGATACACTATTCAAAATATGTTGATTTATGTTCAAACATACATAAGCTGGGGGTGAGGGGATAAACACATGGATGGAGGGGCACACAGTTTGCGTTCAGGGAAAAGCTGACACGAAAGTAAACCTTAATAATTTTGTTTTTGGATGCTTATATATTTTGCAGTGAATTACACGTTAATTCTGGTGGATCTATACGTCGAATCTTTTGGAAAGATAGAAGAAGTCAATATGGTATGATATTTATAACCTTTATAACTTGACTTCTTGCTTTTCCCCTCTGCTATATACCTTACTACCCACACAATGAAAAACAAGGGCTGGAAGGGGGAAACATTTCTTCTTCACCGTTTGCTTTAATTCTGTGATTACGAGATAGGAAGCGCCGGCTACTAACGGAAGAATAAGCCCCAGTAATATAAATTATATATCGTCAGCGATATCGTCTCCTAGAATGACTTATGAATTAACAAATATATCTGCGTTTAGTACAAATCTACTAGCGTTCTATCACGAATGCCGTTCCATCTATTCTGTTGTTGATAGTGAGTAGCGTAGCTGTGCGCGCTTGTTAACACAATCATGGCCACTCTTTTGCGTTTCCGAGGGGTCTTTGTTGTGGATTTTGATATTTAATGAGGGTGTACGCAATAGAAATCTCGAGCTCATAATCTGATACAGTGAAGGAAGAGTGAAAATCTCTGTGAAAGAAAAGCAATTAACATTCCAGATTTCCTTGAGATTCTATGATCACGATTTTCACGAACAATATTAAAACAGCATCTACAGTGTAACTGCATATGCAGGTTTTAGTTTGAGTTTGCAGAAAAGATCATGTAAAGCAAGACATCGATCCCTATTGAAAATATCCGAACACAAAAGTCTTAATAGGCACTGAGTTGATGGAGTCGTTTAGTCAATATTTGTACTGTGTCAATATGCGCACATTCCACTCGCATTTAACCTTGTTGAGAGTTCCATTAGAACTACAATACGATAGGCCATTTTCGTATTCTCGGTTTAGGACTGGAAATAGCTTGCAACGGAGGCTCATGCGGAGAATATCATTCAAAGTGATTAATATAATTTGCATTTTAAAAGACTTCTCGCATCAGCCTCAGGTTGCAAACTAGGTCCAGTCCAATAAGGAGAATAGCAAAATGGTACATTGCTTTTTCTTTTACTTACTCAGGAGCTAGATGCTTACATGTACTTTCGTCAAGAATGGAAGGACCCGCGGTTAGCGAACGTGATTAACAAAACCATAACTCTGCTAAGAGAAGATTCAAACTTGGTATGGAGACCAGACACGTTTTCATATAACTCACGTCAAACAGATTTAGACAAAGAAGACAAAGGCATGCACTCGTTTTTGAGAGTAACGCCAACTGGAAACATCTTATACTCAAGGAAGTAAGTGTGCAGTTGAGCGAAAAAAAAGCAACTTTAGACATAGGGAATCTCTGGGAAATGAACGGTGATAATGGCGTCAAATAATCCTTTCTCTGTACAGGCTGATAAATCTAGAAATTTCTTCTGCTTTATATTTCGTCTCAGTCTTAGATTTCGTAAGTTGTTTTGTTATAGTTTACACTCCCTCTGTGCAATTAAAATAAATAACATTGACGTCAGGCTTTTAGGAGCCAAAAAAGAACATAGAGAGATCGGTGAGGAGTGGAAGCAGTGCTTGAAGAGTGTTTTTATTTTGGTCAAGTTGCGGAATTTTTCTAAAATTGACTGATTTTGGGAAAATATCCTGTAATCGGTCTTAATCTCGTTCCCAGTCTTAATCATCTCTAGTCCTTTTGGTTTGTTTTTATATTCATGGTATTTTTCTAGTTTACTTAACGTTTGCCTTTGGAATGTAGCTTTTTTTCACATAAATCTCGAACCTTAAGATTAAAGGCGTGGAATGTATTTTTCTACTCCCACAGTACTCACTTAGTATCCGCTTGTGATATGGACCTGCACAACTTTCCAATCGACGTTCAAAACTGTTCACTGACATTTGGCAGCTGTAAGTATAAAACAGCATCAGGCTTATTTATCGAAATGATCTTCCTATATTTCTTAAGGGCGCGGAATGTATTTATATTCTAAACTCAGTAAGGACAAAAATCGTTTGATCAGCACAACAATATGTTTAGAAACTGGACGATAATTTCCGAGCTGTTATTGCTAAGTCGCAATAGAAGAGTTTCCGAAATGTTTTTGTCCATTCATTATCGTTCATCCTTTAGACGGGTTTTCTAAAACTGATGTAGAGTACATTTGGAAGCGAGACGAAGTTAGGGTTGAACAACCAACCATGGCGCAGTTCTCCATCACATCTTCGAAAACCTCGCGAACAGTTGCAGTATATATCACTGGTAAGGTTTTATTAAACAGCAAGTATTCATTTTGATTTTACAACTGTGTGCCCAGTGACCTGGCTTTTGAATGGCAGCCGGTCTGGAGATGGCCTTGTTTTGATACAGACCTCCCAGCCGGTAAATAACATATGCTCATGGAACCGACTCTTTGATAAAGTAGAGGTGTAAGCCTCGCATATAAACCTGACCTTTATCATGCTCACCAGACAGTTAACCGTAATAAAACATTTCCACGTTGCATAATAAATATTGCTCTATAGCTACCGTTTTATAAACCTGTTGCTAAACCCTTAAATTAAGAAATTCCGACCCTTCAGAACCCTACCCTTATAGGATAACAGGATGATTCAGAACACACCTGTACCGAAGTCAACAAGAAAATTTATCGGACCTGACGTAGTGTCGCTAACTGCATTGCATTCCGCCCGGCTGAATCTGGTGATCACCTCTTCATTCTGATACGGGATCTAAACCGTGTTTCAGTTGAAGACACCTAACTCTTATAGTTCTAAGAGCTACTAGGAGCTACCGGGGAGATGTGGTTTACTTGCTATCATGAACTGTGTCTTCACTGGTGATTTTAGGTAATTATACCATTGTCGAAGCGTCCTTCCTGCTACAAAGACGTCTCGGATACTACATGATTCAGCTGTATCTTCCTTGTATCTTTCTGGTGATGCTGAGCTGGATCGTGTTTTGGATGAGTCCAGACAACGGAGGGGACAGGCTCACTGTTGGAATAACGTGTATCCTTACTATCGTTTTCTTATTGGGTTACGTCAACGCCATGCTGCCCAAGGTTTGAATTCTTTCTTGACACAAAACTTATCAAAACAAATGGAGATTTATTGCTTTTGTCGGTGCTTTGCACGTATTGCGTGCCTATGACACTGAGTATTTTTTTCATATGCAACTTACGAGTAAAGTAGTCCATATTGAAATAATTGATATTGAAAATTAACGAAGATATCATACATAAATCCAAAAACGGCTTATTAGTTATCACATTTTATAAAATATTCAAGACAGTACGCGCGCTGTCATTGGTTGATAGGCGTGTTTAGATGAGAGTATGTAAACACAGTTGTGACGTCACGCTTTGTTAAATTTTAGAAATATTTTATAAAAGCAATAGAGAACTTTTTTGCGTGTTTACATAGCCTCATCTAAACACTCGGGGGGTTGGGAGAATTCTCGAAAGTTATGCAAACCCTCGACTGCGTCTCGGGTTTGCATAACTGTCTCAAATTCTCCCAATCCCCCTCGTGTTTAGATGAGGCTATGTAAACACGCAAAAAAGTTCTCTATTGCTTAAATATTTCAAAGCAAAAGGATGAAAAAACCTTTTCCAAGTAAGATATTCGAACTTTAGCCGGAACATTTTCAGACAAATGCATGGACTGCTTTTCCCGTAAAGGCTCCATCGAAACTTTTCGAAATCTCACACGCATTTCCTTCTTTTTTCTAACATTCAAACCTTTGATTATATTTTAATTTTGTTTCAATCGATTTCACCAAATTATTGTTTTAAGCGAGACTCAGCATTGACTATTCTCTTCAAATAACATTTCGATGAATACCATTGATGGTCCAAACCATTTTTTTAGCTATTTCCCCTGTACACCGTCCCTTTGATACGCGTTTCCTTTGATAAGTTTTAATATACTTCCGCAACCCTGATTACAGGTGAGCTATGTCAAGGGGGTAGACTGGTATCTAATGACGTCATTCCTTTTCATCTTCTTGTCCCTGGTGGAGTGTGTCCTGGTGGAGAGACTGGCTTCTAAAGCCAAGGAATGCGAAGAGAAAGTGAAAGGAGTCGAAAATCAAGGACTGGTAATACTAGCAAATTAATAGCTTATTACTTCAAAGTTAAGTTTTGTTATTTTCGTTTAAAAATGAAGGCGAGCCCGCAACCACAAAATACGACTCCATCATGCAAGGAAAAATACAGACATAAATTACGTTTCCAATGCAAAAGACTACCAGTAAATTCTGTAAACCATGTAACATGAAGAGCCCAATAAAGCTTTCCAAGACTTCATGGCCTAAACCACCCTAAATCAACAGAAATAAATGGGTTCCATAGCAAAATACCGAGAAAAGCAGTGTGCTTCGTGGAGCCGATTATTGCACCGTAAAACCCAGGTACGAGAACAATAGTCATTCTGGGCGACGTACAACGTAGGTCTCGTTAAGTTAACGTAGGTTAGGAACCTGTAGAGGTAGATCTAGCGGTGCTCAAAAGTGCAGAACGGCAGGTTTAGACAAGCAGAAAGAATGGGCTTTTGACAGGGCCAGTGATCTGCCATAGGCCAGGAGATGTCACCGCTCTCAAAAATATCTGTCTATCTTGCAGAGCACTTCACGACTGTCGCTGAGCAAGCTAGACCTTAGTCATCGTCCGAACTCTAAAACAGTAAGCATATCAGGTGGTTCTGCCGAAACACCTCAAGGCAAGGGCAAAGTACAAGTCCTTCCCTTGCCAACGATAACACCTGTTGACGACACTGCACCGAACCCCGAGGAACCCGAGTCGTCTGACAGGAAAGGATGCTTTTTACACCCACTGAGGGGGAAACTCTTGTCCAAACTCAAGTGTGGAATGAAGGGAACCTGTCCTGAAAAGATCGATTTTGCCTGCCGTTTTCTTTTTCCTCTCACGTATATTATTTATAACACCGGCTATTGGTATGTCTATTTAAACAGCATCGAAATTTTGGCCTGAGATTCGTGCATCATCATTGGAAGCATACAGAGTGATTCACATCACGCAATACTGGGCAGGCGCTGCGTGACAACTTAAAGGCTTTTTAATAAATGTACTAGGGTTCAGGAAAGATTGACTACCTTCCTCACTATCTATCTATCTATCTATCAGTGTACTCTTATTAACAAAATGGGGGCCGTTTCTATACGCTTTTAAAATGTGCGTGAATAGGATTTAGATTAAGTCTTGAACGACTAGTACATTTATACTAAAACAATTAGATTAATCACTTTCGATTTCTATGCGTGATAGTTGAATCGGGCCGCGCCCTCGTCAACAATGAGGCGATAGAAACCTCGAGCTCATAACCTAATTTGTAAGTGTATTGCACAGCACTTAGTGACAGAATGGCGAACTTATTATCCATTTGATCATAAAGAGAGAACACAATGTGATTATTATCCAGTGTGAACACTGATAAAACACTGTGATTATTATATATTGAACACTCTGTTTATAAGCCGGACAGTACGGTTTTTTATCTAATGAGCAACAATAGTAGTACAGATCTGCTGTTATTATTCAACTGAATGCACTGTATCTAGTGATAGGACAGCTGGGTTAAAAACTATTATTAGCCTGTGTTTAACATCTACGAAATAATGTGCTAAGGTTGTTATCTAATGACTTAACCATAATGAGTTATACAGTCAAGAACCTACATTTTTTAAGTCTGGCAAAAAAGCTTCTTGTATTTTGGGGTAGTTAATGGCAATTTAGGCTAAGTAGGTTCTTAATTAGGTTCCTTAGGGGCCAGAGTGCTTGATTTCCTTGTTTATACCCCTAAGCGAGGCGACGGGTATCCGAAAGCTTTTGGTATGGGGGCCGCCCTTGGTTTTAAACAATACATATTGTCCTAAACACGACCATGTATCATTTCTTGTAATAAGGAGAGTTTGAGCAATAAGTGGAGTATGGTTATTGCCCAAGTAACACATGTCAATTGTCTTAGTACCACAGATCCTGATAAGTACTGATGACAGGAACGAGGTTGTACTGATGACTGTTGCATTACTGTACATATAGATTCCAGCGTAACAGGTTTAAAACTCAACAAAAGGTGATTTTCATGATAGCGTCATTTGACTACAACTACCAGAATCCTTCAATTTATTCCTGTTTCTTATGCTAATTAGGGCAATTGTTATTTAGGCCCCACTGGGAATTCAAAATTTAAATAAAGAAAAAAGAAAGAAAGGAATTCCGATAGTTGTTCTGATAGCTGTTATTTGGCTATTATCTGCTGTAAGCATCTCGTTACATTACAATACGAGCTGAACTTTACTAACGTTTCTTTCGTGTTCTCGAAAATTCCTGCGTGCATCGTAATTGCCAACTCTTTAATTAATTGTTAAATAAACACTGGTGTGCTTCGATTTGAGCTTCCTTTCATATCTTGACCTCCTTGAATCCAGTACATTCTAGAACAAGCACTTTCGTTTCTGAAATGAAGATTGTTTCGCTTCTCATTTGGGATTCCAAATATCCTAGATAATGAGAAGAATGCTTAATTGTCTTATTCTAAGTTGAAGGTAAAACGGTTTTTAAGTATAAATCTTGGAAGAAATAGCTAGGCGCGTACATCGTTCTTAGTTTCCACAATTTGCAGTGAAAAGTACAGTTCGTTTTCTAAGGAGATGGAACTGGAGAATGATTGGCCAGTTAGGCTAGGAGACATGTTGAAGAAATAACCAGAATATGAAAATACATACATACATAATTTTTATTGACGCTCCCTACAAAGGGTTTTTAAGCTCAATACACTACAATTACAAACACAGATTTAAATTTAGATTAATTAAGAATAATGTAAAATGTCTAAATGTAAAAAATTAACCTAATAAAACGTTTGCGAATTTAATGTTACTATTTAAAGAGTTCCAGAGTTTAGCTCCTCTGTAGGTAAAAGAGCGTTGTCCTGTTGACAGGCGGCATAAGAGGATATCCAAGGCACTAGACGATCGAGTTTCACGGTCTATTATGGACGTGGGAACGTAGTTTAAACATGTCGACAAGATAGTCTGGAACAAGTTTGTTAATGCATTTGTGCATCATGGTTGCATCGTTTAGAATAAGTCTCTCTTTAATTGGAAGCCAGTTCAATGAAAATCGAAAATCAAACGTACGCAAGGCAAGTAATAGCTTGATAGCATAATACTAATGTTTAGGTCTGAAAGAGGACCGCCGGATTGTTAAAGCACTCAGGATGACCTTAAGTTGTTGAAGAAAAATTCACAAAACTTTCCATTCTTGAAATTCTTGTTGATTGGTTCGTTGCAACACATTAGAATTCTTACTGTAAAGTGAAAATAAGGGCAGGAAACTGGCCTTTGTTGACATCAGTCAGTTGGTTGGACTTTTGTTTACTGAAGAAAAATGTAACTCCAGAGGACTCTACGACTCTCTTCCCACCATGTCCATACCATGCCGCGGGACCGCGAATGCTTGAAAATATCTTGTACGTTTTGCCACTTTTTAAATAAACTGGGAGAGGAAGGAAGACATCGAAGGCATAGTAGTCGAAAGTCTTGTCCTTCTCTGGCAGGTACCAGCCTGATTGTCCTATCAAAGAACAACCATCTGTGGTGTCTTTAATTTCAGTTGAAACCTTATAAACGCCGTCCTTACAACCGAAGAGTTGCACACCAAGCAAAATAACATCCTCGTTTGTAGAGACACAAATAGTGCTAATAACACTGCCGTAATCAGAAGCGGATGGACTTAAGTTTGGTTCTATTGCTGAGGAAGTTAACTTCCCAAACCTAAAACACCAATGAAAACAATGGTTCCTTGGAATCTTTAAGAACTGTAGAGGTGATGTTAACACATCACTATAGTGTTTCATCATGTCCACGATCTCTTTCACTGAGAGTATGTTGCTGTCCAGAACAACAGAACAAAATTCTTTCTGTGTCATCAGTGGAAACCTTATAGCTTTCACAATCTCCTCTCCTAGCATTCGTCTCCTTGCATCGCCATCAGGAATTATCCCTTGCCTTTTACACTCTATTCTGGCCCAGTGATCAACTGCTTTAAACAATTCCACCTCTTTTACGGTCAACTTTTCTTTCGTTACAAGTGACTCAAGTAATGATCGATCGACTGTAACGAAATCGTCTGATGTCACGGCCTCCTCTGTCTCTCTCTCAATCACTCTCCAACATCGGTCTTCCAGATCTGTATCCTCGAATTTGTTAGCGTACGGTAAAACGAAAAATACGTTCGATGCATCTAAGTTATCTTGCAGATATTCTGTGCATTTCTCTACGAGTGAAGAGACCATGTATTTCTTCGCCAAGTATAAAACTTGCATAACATTATTTCCGGTTAAATTTACGTTGTCGCTGTATAAATAACGAAAAAACTCCAATAGACTCTCGAAATCACAATCAGGCAGTTCAATAACGCCTGTAGTATCCACGAGTTGTCCATAGAACATGGCAAAGAACACAGGACTACCGATTGAGAGAACGAACTTATGAGCTGGGATGACCTTCATTCGTTTGCTTTCGCTTTCTGTCCGATTCGATACTGGAACAAGAAATTTCACATCGCTCATTAGTTCCTGGTTGAAAATATGCGTGATCCTGTCCCTGACAGTTGAACACTTTGATTGCCAACTTTCGTCAACAGAAGCCATCTTCAACTGCTTTGGTTTGCGTGAACAAAGAAAATACTACCGCTTTGGTCTAGAACTGGTACTGCGGGCTCCTCATACACCGTAACGCAAGCATTTTTGCAACCTCGTTCCCAGGGTCCTCTCTCTTCCTACCTCGGGTTGCGGCTGGTCATGTGTCTATGTATACAAATCAAATCCGCACTGGGGGTGCGTCTTTGACTTCATTGTGTCATAACTGTCTATCGAGGTGAAAAAGTTGCTTTGCCTTACAGACGTTATTTTGAAAGTTAAGCAAGTTATTTGTCAGAGATCCTGCCTGACCGGTGCTTCGTTTCTATCCGAACTTTTATGAGTATGAGATGTTGATTGAGAGGGAAGTTTGCTTATTTTCACTACATTTTTAAATATCCGTTAAGTTCAAGTTTTAAGTTTTAATAATTGCACACCATTTACAGGAAATAACTTAGTATTAGACGGTATACAATGATACAAAAAAGGAAAATAATAAAAATAGTAGTAAACTAGAGGAAACAATATTTAGTTGTGTACAGTGACCAAAGTAGCTGGTAAGCTTTCGAGTCAACAGCCTGTTTCGGATTAGTTTAATCAGTTTTTCACAGCACAAGAATTTTAAAAATAATCGTCAAATTTTCTATGGGGTTCATTTAACTTAATGAGAAGCTAGTCTCTCGACCGAAAATTAGACTTAACCGCTAAACAGTTTTGAAACGAAAGCCGTTGGCAAACGCGCGGCCGATGTCGACGTTGTTGTGCAGTTCGATCTTCAATAAATTTTTCACTGCAAGAGAATCGAATGACCGTCAAACTTTCAAATGGATGAATTCAATCAAATTCAGAGTTAGTCTCTTGGTCAAACACTGGACGTATCAAACTCTAAACGTATGAATCAATGCAGCCGTTAATGTTGTGATTTTGCTGATCGAAAAGTATAAATCTAGTTTTAATGTTCAGCACTCAGATGTTATTGATATCAAGTTCTTCGTAAAATGTTTTCGCCGCAAAGAATGGGCTGACCGTCAAACTGTCGATGAGTAATTCAATCAAATTCAAAACTATCTTTGAAGGCGAACATACGACGTATAACTCTCTTAGGGCTGGTTCACACTAGCGACGAAAGCGACGGAAGCGGAGTCGTAAGCGGAGTCGGAATCGGAAGAAAGTTCTGATCTAGTGTGAATCAGCAAGACGGAAGCGACTTAAGCGGAAGCGGAATCGGAAGAAAAAGAAACTCTTCTGATCCTTCTGACTCCGATTCCGTCGAGCTTCCGACTCCGCTTACGATTCCGCTTTTTGATTTACACTGGATCGTAACGCTCCTTGCGCTTCCGATTCCGACTCCGCTTCCGATTCCGTCGCTAGTGTGAACCAGCCCTTACGGAACGAGTAAAAACCCGTTGTGATTTTGCCGAATGAAAATAAAATTAAATTCACCGCGCGGTCAATCCATTGTGGTGGTCGTCATTTCCAAGTTCTTTAAGAAATTTTTTCACTGTCACAAATTCCAAAGACTGTCCAACTATCGACGGGGAATGATTCAGCTAAAAATCTCGAGGTAGGAAGGGAGAGGACCCTGGGAACGAGGTTGGCATTTTTGTCACCCTTCAACAGCGTCATCAAATTCCAATTTCCAAAACTAAAGAGCCACTAACGTTTTTATCCACATGAAGGGAATATCTGTTTACAGCTTTTCAGCTCAATAGCATGCTTGGTTTGGAAACTAGTGCCGTTTGGTGGTGTGTGAGATACCAGACTGATCGCGTGTAAGTCTGTCTACAAAACATGGGCAGAACAGATTAAGGAAATGATTCTCAAGTCGGCTGTTCACTACATACAGGGACGTGGCGTACAGTTTTTATGGAGTACGCATCGAAGGGATGGTAAAGCGAGCTCAGTTAACAACTTATTACCCTCAAACATTTGGTCTTTCGGAAAAAATAACCAAACTTCGGTTTTGCCGCTATCGCTCGGTCAATACGGAAAAATCTCGAGATTTCCCCGTAAAGACCTCGCTCTCGGTTTCTTGTAATGAACGAGCGGAAGCCTTAAGGAAGATTGGTCCTGATTAAACATTTATGTACTGAATGAATTAAAGACTGCAGGACACATTTTTCCTGAACAAGAAAAATGTGATAACTGGAAGATAACTCACAATCTGTCACGGAGAACGAATTTGGAAACGACTTCACTTTCGCACGCTTATATACCTTTTCGTTCAATTCCTTATTTAGAGAAATAGCCTGGAATTGCTGCAAGACAGATTTAATACCAATTATTTAGAGCAGCAATGACAAACCATGAGCGTGGCATCAAAGTGTAAGATGTGGTTCACAACTGACCGTTTTCGATATATTTAAATTTAGGTTGGCGTGGAGGCTAAGAGGACACAAACAAAGGAAAATTGAAGATATGATTGATCATCGCAGTTATGCACACAACTTAAGCCATCTGAGAGCTGGTCAAATAGTGAGTTCGTAAAATGCCCGTAGAAGGTGACTAATGCAAATGAATATACGAAAGATCATATATTTGAACTGGGAAGAAAGATATGAAGACATGATTGATCATCGCACTTGCTTAAGTTGGGTGCATAAATTGATCGAAGTTCACCGCGGTATTTATTCACTGAAGGAGTAACTACAAATAAAATTATTCATTATTTTTCTATATTATATGGCTAGCTCCGTGAGCGGGCAAGATGAACCGAATCCTAAGATTCGATTGGCTACCCGAGCGGGCAAGATAGAGCTATCTTACCCGCTCGGGATTACCTGCTGTTTTCCTCAAGAAAAGAATAGTGCTCTTTTTTAATATGATGCATCCTTAATTGACTAACTGATCAAAGCTGATTCGCTCAAGATGCCTGGATCTTGGCCTCGTTCTTTAAGTACATTTGTAGGCGTTTCGCGTGCACAAAACAAACCTCGTAAACCAGTAACAGGCAAAATGTGCTTATAATTGGTCAATAACCCATATTTCCTTCAGACTGAAACACCGTGAGCTTGTGTTAACCGTTGCTATCTGACTAACACTATCAATAATTCATTCCACCCGGTATTGCCGTTGAAGGACAACCTTTCCGGCTCTTTACAGCTGTATTTATTCGTGATTTTCTGCAAACGAAATACTTCCGTTTTGCACTCGTTGAGCTGCGGGAGGTTCGAACCATCTCAGGCAATAATTATGTTTCGAACCATTAGTCTGACAGCTACCGAACCTCTCCGAGTTAAATCATTTGGCTTTAAACCTGACTGTTAAAACCCACTGATATACAGATAATATCTTAAACAAACTGGAGCAATATACGTTGGAATTGTTAACACAGGAGATACCGTGCTCAAAACAGCAGGACTGTTGGAAACCGTAAGGCTCTTTATAAGCAGAAGTCATTTTAAAGGCTCTTTGTCTCCACAAAATGACCTCACTGAAATGATCAAGATCAACTTTTCCTGTTCGAACGACATTGGAATTAACATCTCATCCTGAACTTAAGGTACTAAACGTCCTCAGATTTAACAGGAAGTCAAGCTACAGCAGTGCAAGCATGTGCCAGAATGGGCCACTCCTTCGATACATCAATATTATCACTTGGCTCCGAGGCTTTTAGGACAACCTCTATATTTGGTAGTCTTTTCTTACGTCCAAGTCTCTCTTGGGAATTGAGGGAAAAAGGAAACTTTAAAAATTTGCAATCATTTGTCCTGAAAGTCTCCAACCATGTTAGAATTTGATATATCGACCTGACCTGTTTTATCGGGAGAAAAGGTGAAATTACCCTGATTTGGGCTGGAGAGTTCAGTGTCTACAGTTGAATGTCAAGCGAGAAAACTGCAATCCTTTACTTTAGAGGCCAGTATATCGATAGAAAATGAGTGCCAATACGTTGATAGAAATGTTTGGTCATATCATCTTCAGTTTTACACGAGGAGTGACAGAGCACTACAACCCACGAGAACCTGAATTCACGTTAGAGTCTTTTGGCTACGATCCTCTACAAAGCACAGGTCGAGAATGGTATTACCATCCTGTTAATGAGCTCATTTACCAGGAGTACAGCGACAGAGAAGCCACAAGCTTGGATTATCTAGCGTCTAGCCGTCTCGATATAAGGGTTATAAACGCGTGCTCAGCAGAGGAGAACGACGAAACACAAGAAGATCAGCAAGATGAGGACAAAGAAATGGCTTGGAAGCGACTTAGACCATCCGCTCTCCGAACAGTCTGTAAATCAATGTATATTGGAGCTTTGATTTCACTACTAACTGCCTCCATCACAGGTTCAGCATACTTGTTGATTTCTTATATCTATTACAAAACTGAACTCAACTGCCAATTTCACCCAGAGAAGTCAATTCCACTACAATTACAATGGATAAGATCAGTTTCTGAAATAATATCTTGCGTATTCCTTTACTTGTGGCCCTTGACATGCTTCCTATTCGTATTTCGTCCACATCAGTTAAAAGGTTTGAAAAGGAAACTGTTCCTGGTTTGTTGCTTTGGTTTTAGTTTCGATTCAATTTATCGTGTGGCTCTACAAGCTTTTGGAATTTCTCATTCGAAGATGTCTTCTCTACAAAAGATTCCACTCAATGTTTTGTTTTCTGTCACTGTAGGCTGGCAAGTGTATCTTCTGACATGTCACTTTCGTGTGCGACGGACAAAGATAAAACAGCAGGTGACTTTTTTCTTTCAAATGATACTACCCGGATGTTCCAATTTATTTATTGGTTTCACTGCTTCCTTTTTCATTTACCCAGCCTATAAGAAACAAACCGAGGAAGGTAAACTGTTAATTGCACTCTTCGCTCCTCTCATTGGAGTCATAGTGAAAACAATCTCGCGAGTTTCCGTTCAGCGGTTATGGAACATTACCCATCCGGGATATTCGTATGCCTTGTTAGCAGCGCTGTATTTTGAATCAGCGGTAGTATTTCGAGTTTTACAAGCGGATCTTGGTAGCGTAAAATCAATTGTCGTTCTTGGAATAATTCACGGGGCTACAGAAGTCGTAGAACGAAGCATCATGGTTGTGATTGATCACATTTGTCACGTGATTTGGAAAAGAACATCAGCTCCTTGGGGAAGTTTTCGTACTCCTCGACGTGAGAGACTAATGGCTGATATCGCTATCACGAGTATGTTGTATGAATCAACTGCGATAGTGTCTGTTAACGGCTTTCTGTACTTGTATCAATTTATTTACTTACAAAACGATTCCTTCTTAAACCTGCTGCAGTATTTCGCCTTTCGTACATCAGTTCAACTGGTGATCGAGTGGTTTTTCACCAGCGTCTCTCTAGCGATTGAGACTCGCTATCAGAATATGGCTGTCATGGCTGTTTGGCGAAGACAATGGAAAAGACATGTTTTAATCGCGATGGTAAATGTGGTACCATTAGCTTCGTGGACTGCTGGACACCTTTTAGTAATCGTACATGATCGCTTTCCAGAGTCCGTGAACCGGCACTGCAATATGCCTTTTTCTTAACAGTTGGACACCTCTGTTGGGGCCAGGCTGTTCAGAACAAAGCACTCAAACGGCTCTTGAAACGGTCTTGACCGATTCAATTTCGTAAAACAGAAACGGAATATTTTATATATATCTAAGTCTTATCTCTGTTTCAAGGGGCGAACTTTTAAGGAGGAAAATTCAACAGAGTCCGAATTTGTCTTTCCACAGCGAGCTACAGCGCAAAGCGCCGTTATTACATGATTGAATCTAACAATGATTAGAGACAAGCGAAAAGATTTCATACTTTTTACATGTTATTTACGAATTCTCCTGTATTGTAGTTAAGCTTGTGTAGGCTCTTTGTCCGCCTGCTGCTCATTTGTGGAAAGTGTAGTATGCACGCTTTGCGGACCACTATTGTGTACCTAGATTTCCCATGATTCAAAGGCATTAAAATAGGTTGTTGGTTGTGTGTGCAAATGGCGGCGTGTTTGCTAAAAGTGAAACCGTGTTTAATCCGAAGTAATCCACAATAATCCGGTCTATTCCTGGCGTGAAAACACTACAGAAAGCGAATTTATTTTTAATTACGCTCGCTCATTTAGCTGACCAAGCGTACAAAAAAGCTGCGTTCACTCGTTCGTTTTCCGTTACTTTAAGGCCGCCATCTTGGTGCCCCCAAGATGACGTAATCTTAACCTCGAAGTAATCGAGACTCGCAAAGATTGTCAGAAAAGTCGAGATGTTTAGTCAAAAATGTATGAATTTGCACCGACCCAGGAATGGCGGATCCAGGTATTTCTTAGGAGGGGGTGCACCACTAAGGAATAGTGTAACTGCTGGTGGGATCAACAAATTTTGAAAACGAATACGGAGAAGGAGGCTTCGTCTCAGGGGGGGGGGGGGGGGGGGGTGGGGAGCGCACTTTGTTCATCATTTCCCTAGATAGAATAGATGACTTTATTTATACGGTAGTTCCTCTCAGCAAAAATCTATTATCAAATATAAAAATTAAAACTATTATGATATAAAAGTAAATTACAAGAAAAGTGACCCAAACTAAACTGACTACCTATCTATTCAAATAAAAACAAAGAAACAAGGTACAGCTTTTCAGGGATGCAGTGCCTCACTCAAATCTGAAATTACTCAACCTAGTCTTAAATTCATTCAAAGTTGTTGATGTTCTTCTATCAACTGGAAGGCTATTCCACAGCGTAGCACCGCTATAAGAGAAACGTTTTCGAAAATAATCGGTGCGAGGCTGAGGAAGAGCCAGCCTCATTTCAATATTTCTTAATCTATGACTAGTTGTATCATTGCGAAAGATAAATTTATTTGATGAATATTCAGGAGTCTCTCCAGATCCGCCCATGCAAATTCAATGCCAATTTATCAGTTGGCCCGAGAAGACCGAAATGCTGCCAGTATCCATATTTTGCTTAGGTCGGTTTTTCCTCCTTATACAAAACGTTACACTGTAAAAAGCATGGAACTTACACCCCACTCCCGTCATCTTACATATTGTCCATTTGATGGGCTTATTTAACATGTACGGCATTCTCCGTCATGAATGACTCCCCCCCCGCCCCGATGACGAGATCCTCCCTGAAAATAAGACCATAACTGAAACGCCTTTGAGACCCTTAGTATTATCCCGAGGCATCATAAAGAGTCAGTACTAGTTAATCAACCGCACACACAGGGTCTGAGGACATCATCATAAAATATTTCAGTGGTACGTTTTAAATTAGACCAAAACTAAGAAAACTTTTCTTTAATTCGAGTAACTAATACGGGTAAACAGAAGGTGGCAAGTGAAATAAGGAAATGATTTCACGCGCATGACTAACTATAATTTTTGTGTATAAAAAAAGATCTACCTCCCAGTTAAAACAGGGTGCAAATAGGGTACACAAAAAATTAACAGCTAATATTGATTAAATTATAAAAATATTAAATGGCTTAACACTCGACGTTTCGGAGTCATCATCGCGCCATTATCAAAAGAAAATAAGTACAAAAAGGCGAATAATTAGGTAGGCTATAGATGAAAATTAACATACTAGTTAGATGGGTTTTGGATTGCCAAAAAAGCACCGAATGAAATGAAGTAATCAGCGAACAAAGAAATATCAAATATAATGGCCTTTGCACCGAATATAATGACACCGCGTCTAAAGACATAAGGACCGAGTATAAAGGAATAAGCACAGAGTATAATGAGTCACTGATCACCGAATATAATAGCATAAGTACTAAATATAATGACATAACCACCCAATATAGTAAAACAAAAGGATCATAAGACAGTTCTGACGTACCACGGTGGTGAGGTTTCATGAGTCTTGGTAAGACAGAGCGCGATGAACTACACACAGTTATACATCAAGTTTACGTTATTACCTAAAGATACAAACAAGTCAATTAAGTGAAAACCTCAAGCGGAGAAGAGGATGGAAAAGACATATCTTAGTAGCAGTTGTGAATGTATAGTCACTTTTTTTATCTGAGTATCAACAACTAGTTTTACTAATTAAAACATTCGAGACTTAAATAAAGTTAATTTGGTTATATCAACTAAGTTGAAAATGTAAATTGGCCACCGTAACGAGTTATGAAGCTGACGTTTCGAGCGTT
>OMLO01000435.1_pt1 | contig 26887 bp, 19 predicted proteins | sample 1674811 | NCBI WGS metagenome assembly OMLO01 (sample SAMN06265003, study PRJEB25207) | coral metagenome | isolation source: Coral host | place: Mexico:La Bocana,Puerto Morelos, Mexico | collected 2008-11-13
TGCCCGCTCACGGAGCGATTCCGCCCGGCTAGCTCGCTGTGTGACAAAATTGAGCTCCCTTACAGTAAGAAAAAAAAAGAAAAAAAAAGTGAGGGCAAAGAAGTTCTGACCCTGTCCATTTCTCTGTAATATAAACAATACATTTACATATATTTATCGCCGATATATGCGTGTTTTGATTTGGCTAATTCTAGGGCATTATTCTTCGGTAATGGGCAAAGGCCGATTACAGGTTAAAAGGCAGTCAGAATTTTGGGGAAATAAATCATTGGATAATACATCCCTTATTTGATATTTTGTTGTGTAAGACTGCCGAGAATCTACTTACAGTCTGTAAATCTATTTAAACTTGCCCTCTGGGCTCGTAAAAATTGTTATTGTTTAGGCATAAATAAAATGATGTAATTTATAAAATATTTCGCAGAATGGCTTCAAATAGCTTATCTATTAAAAAAAGTATGATCGCAGGTTAGGCCGAGGCAAATTGATAAAATATAAGTAACTTTTCTTTTCTTTAAAAACCCATCAAGAACATATGTCATTCTACTATTACCCTGTTCAGGGACCTTTGAGGCGCCCGTCTCTCTCCTCCAGACTCTTTGCGGACGCACGCACGGACGGACGCCCGCCGGCTCGTAGGGCGACGCCATAACCACATTTTCTTGGCTTGATAGTTTACAAAAATCTCTTAGAGAAAGAGCTTCGCCTACGCGCCTTCAGCGCGCGGGCGCTCCGCTATAACTAAGACTAATTCAAAAGGGCTTTACAAAGGGAAAGCGCCAAAGGTAAGTGTAAACGTCCAAAGACGGAATCTTGACGTGCCGTAACAGTAGCTTTAGACCTTAGGACAAAAGTGTCTGCATGATGATTTGTTTTTCTTACACTGTTTTTTGGTTAATATATTTGCTAGGAGACTGTGTAGATCAGGTTAATAACTACACCTGTCAATGCCAAGATGGCTACGCTGGACATGATTGTGAAGTTGAAATCGACGAATGTCAGTCATCTCCATGCATTCATGGTGAGCAGCCCTTTAGTGGCGAAGTTTTTTTTTTTTTTTTATGTAATGGAATGTAATGCAATGCCATGGGGTGTAATGTAAAGTAATTTATAATGGTAATGTAAAGACGGTTCGTCTCTGCGAAGAATTAAAAAGAGAAGGTCACTCAATTAACATATACGTTTTTTTCAACACTGAAAACTCTCGCAGTGAGTGTATAACCATTCACCGAACATTTAGCCTCTAAAGTGCACGTTTTCATTATGAAATTCGTCACCAAAGAAGCCCAAAATTCGGCATAGTGTGGTTGCCGTCATTTTGAACAGTCCTTTAACAGTTAGTCTTCATTTCGTGTCGTAATTCCGTGCAGGAGATATCGTCCAGATGGCTTCCGACAAACCTTTGAACTACCACTCTGGGTTATGGCTGCTCTTGAGCCGTATTATTTTGAGCCAAACATGCTCCACATTCGGAAAATTATAGCAGTGAAGATAATGAAGTGCATAATCGCTTGAAACTGAAAAATATCTCTTGTTGGCCTTGTGAAGGATGCAAAGTCAGAACGTTGCAGGTTTTTCTCCTCCCTGCCAATTTCTATTCGGACGGATTGACGTCACATGAAACACGGCAGTACAGTTTTAAACTGGCGGTCTTCAACTGATGTCTTATTTAAAGGCGAATATCTTCATGAAAGTAGGCACTTTACAGGCTGGAACTTGGGAGACTGCAAAAGCTGAACCTTGCTTGCTATAAGAGAAGACAGAAAAATATGCTTTCTGGAGTGACCTCTTTTAAATAGTGACCGGACGTTTCTATCGCAGCCAGGATGTTTCGCAAAAATTAAGTATTTCTTTATTTGGCGTCACGGTGGCCTGATATGGCTTCATAATTAACACGTGACCACTAACGGACGTAGATGCTCTACATGTCCTCTCAAGTCCATGCTCACGAGCGAAAAAAAAACTCAGAGAAATGAATTGCGATGGGTGCTTTCCTTTCTAAAGTAGAAATTAAGCTCTTGAAATTACACGCGAATTCGTAACTCAACCTTAATACTTAACCATCAAATATTAGACCCGAAGCCACGCGAACAACTAATTTTCTAATCTTCAATGGTAAAAAAGTGACTCAGCCTTGGTATTGTCATTCTGGTTGCAAAACTAGTTGACTAATTCTGTGGCCCTTGGTAATGGCGGTTGCAACGCCAAATAACACCCAAAACCATTTCCATCCGGTTGGTATACTTCAAAATACTAAAATGAAAAACTGACGATTATTTTGGCATCTCCTCAGGAGTGTGTCTTGATAAAATCAACAGTTTCATATGTGTCTGTCCAACTGGTTATACTGGAGTAAAATGCGAAGAGGACATCAACGACTGCCTTTCTTCTCCTTGCGGGAACGGTATGTTATTGTATGTTATTGTTTTATTATTACCATTATCCTCCTCCTCCTCCTCCTCCTCCTCCTCCCCCTCTATTCCACAGATTCCGTGAGACCGTTAAATCTATGCTATCTAAATATAGGTCTAGCCGAGCCTAAAACCGGACCACTCATAAAACACCAAATACTTACTCGAAGAAATAACCTTTAATAAAAGGAGTTCACCAATAAGCACAAACTTGTCTTTCATTACTTCTAGGAATTTGCGTTGACCTTCTCGACAACTACACTTGTAACTGCTACGTCGGTTTTACTGGTCCGCACTGTGATATTGAAATCAAGAACTGTACCATTGACTCCTGCTACCCCAACGTGACATGCTTCCAAAACAGCGACACAATTAGCTGTGGTCCGTGTCCTCTTGGATTCAGTGGTGATGGAAAGAATTGTGCAGGTGATAAAAAAAACAACAACAACAACTAAAACAAAACAAAAACGAAAGAACAAAAAAAAAATGAAAACACATTATCATTATATACGGGCCGTGATGTGTCAAATAGACCGGATTCGTTTTCATTGTGCGTTGACTTTTTTGTCTTTTGTTTTGTTCTGTGCTGTTATCACTATGACTTTTATGTTGCGCATATTTGCCACTCTTTTATAGAACCTCCCTACTATAATTGACGAACATTTCATAGCAAACAAACTGACAATAAATATTTTAATTTTGTTTGAAGAAAGAATACTTAGGGGAGTGAAGATTTTACTCCATTTAATCAAAAAAAATTCAATAACTGAATTGAACCCACCTATTTGGGAGTATTCGTTGTTCGTCTTTTAAGTCTAGTTCACAGTAGACCTGCTAAAAGACCGGCAAACACGCAATCACACTCATTATGTGGTCAGAATGTAGCTTCGACTCCGAGATACAATGGCAGAGTAATGTGAGACTAACTCATTAGGTATTCGTGGGTAAGCTCTTAGGAATTAATTTAATTGTGATGATATATGATAGATAATATAGGTTTTTATGAAATTAATAGATTACTTATTACCAAGGAGTATTCTCAAGATTTCCTTTTCGACAGTTCAGCTGCCCACTCCACATACCGATATAGAGATAGTGATTACGTGTATATTTAGAAACTTGAATAAATATTTGAAGGCCCTATGTCAGTTACCCTGTTTGCACTACTACTTACACAACAGCGTATTGTCAATGATAGTCTTGAAAGCCGGTGCACCGAATAACAAAGTCATGATCACAAAAACATATGCCACTGAACAAGTTCTATCAATTTAGAAACGGTGTTAACTTTAAATATTTGACAGAATCAAAGGTGGACATTAGAAGGATTGAGCGTGTCAGCTGCGAAAAAAATAACAAGAATTAACAGGGGCCTTTAAAACAATAAAATCAAGGAGAAACTTACCAGTGTGTTTCAATTGCAATAGCATCAACACCATCGACTGATTTGCTGATTGACTCGTGGACATACCTTCCCCTTAACAATTAAATATTGCGCACGAGCCATTTTCGCCATAGAATCGTGCGTTGTCAGTACAATAAAATGAGTATCATTCGTACCTCATCCACAGCGAGTCCAGTCGTCCACTGAACGTAGATAGAATTAAGATTTAAAAACGTCGGACAAACAAAGGGTCCCTTGATTTTCCCTTAATAAAATCATTGTCATCCCAGGTGACTATGTCCTAAGATTATTATTGTTTATTTTATTTATTATTATATATTTTCTTTTATTTTAGTTTTGATTGTTTTCATTGTCAGATATTGACTACTGTGTCAGCCACGCATGCAATAATGGTGGATCATGTGTGGATGGTATCAGCAACTACTCATGTAGCTGCAATCCCGGGTATGCAGGTGATCATTGTGAAAGAGGTAAGCTCGCGTTCATCTAAGTTTAATTGTTGGGCGCTTTAGAGAAACGGAGAGAACCGCCGGATACTCCATTTGCTTCTCTTTTTGACACCTAGGATCGATTTTCTGTTGAAATCGTGAAGCTGTTAATGTTTAAATGAGACTTTGTCATCTCATTTGGTGAAGAATTTAACAAGCCAAAAGCAGAGACATAAACTTCCTGTTAAAGTTCATGGAAACGTTCATTTGTCTTGCAACTCTCTTCTAATTATAATAGCAATTCTTCACATGGCTCGCCCCACTGACTCAGTTAGTGTATTGATAGGTTTCAACAAAATACGAAGTAAATATAAAAAGATACAGAATGTTCATTTTCTTCTAAACTCATATTAATTCTGGCATGACAATAAAGACAAACCTATACGTAACTGATTAAGATAATCATTCGACCAGCGTTGATATTACTCCCACACCTTCCATGACTGAGCGAGTGATGTCGTATCGGTGCAGTTTTGCAGTTTTGAGAGGTTTCTTGAGAGGTTTATAGGAATTTTCTCTGTTTTATGTTAAACAAGCAGTTCAGATGTTGAATATATAGCTTCTCTAACTCTCTTAGAAAGAGGGGAGTTTAGTAACGACTGGTAATTTACCGGAAATTTACCAGAACTTGTCGGAAATCTCTGTGAAACAGGTAGGTTGCTCTTGTTGTCGAAGCTGTCGAAGTCGATTGATGGCACCCATATTACACGTGGCAATGATAAGCTAAAGGTATGATTTGGTCGAATTAAAGTTCAGGAAGAAGATGAGAAATCAAGCTTCAATTTATTCCTCTGAAATAAGTATACCCTTGATTTAACACCTCTTCTGATCGCAGATATTGACGACTGTGTAAATCACAAATGCGGTAATGGTGGATCGTGCATAGATGGTGTCAACAATTACTCTTGTAATTGCTTACTGGGATTTACTGGAGGCTACTGTGAATTAGGTAGAGTGTTGTATATTAAAGTATCAACCTAACAAGCTGATATTTGGGTGGTAGTGAAGCTCTTGCGCGGCAAGCGGAGCCGCACACCCAAAAAGATCTGGTAGCCAATCCTAAGAATGTCACATGACTGACCGTACTTAGAGTATATCGGATATCCATGTAATGGTTAGTTTATAGCTGTCAAAACAAGGTATCCGCTTACCAGTAACACGTGACCACATCGCGGGCTCACTCCCTGGGCGTGTTTTTTGAAGTTGACCGTTGACCCAATACTTTTTTCATGGGATCGCGGGTATGTTATTACACTGAGAGAGAAGAAGGGAGTACGTCAAAAATCGAATTTTGGCCCAAAATAACTCCTGCCACGTTGTTCATTTTCTTCTGACATATTCCTTGCACAGTCGTATTTTTGAAAGTCCTTGTTACTCTTATTGGATATAGCTTTTGATTTAGTTCAAGAAAAGTGCACATGAGAATCAAACGGCTAATTACTGATTAATTCCTTTAGAGTATTCCTGTATCTGCCTTATTGCACTCATTAAATATAACTGTGAAACTGGTGCGTGCTCGTTTTGTTTTTACGTCAGCAGTGGTGGATAGCCCAGGTCCAGAACAAGTAGCGTGGGGGAAAACATGGCAAGAACCTGCCATTGTGTCTCTGTTGCTCTTACATCCTACCTTTATTGCGGTTATTTTTCTGTTAATAGACATTGACGACTGCGTGAATCATACATGTAATAATGGTGGCTCGTGTGAAGATGGTGTCAACAGTTATTCCTGTAGCTGCCCGGGAGGATATACTGGATACTATTGTGAAACAGGTAAATTGTTGTTCCGGCAAAAATTGTTTCCGCAATACATTGCATAAAATTCAGTTGATTTCAATTTAAGCTTCCTGAAGGAGGGACAAGGGTCTTATCCATTGCTATTGCAATCTGTCCCCGCTGCAACTCATTTTCTTTTGTTTCAATCCACTTCGTGTGCATCAGCCGACATAACATGCGTCCTATACATAGACAAGAATCCCTCTCTTTTACTTAGTGCCAGCTTTTTTTTCTTTTTTCTCTTTTTATTTTGCAGACATCGACTACTGCATGAATCATTCATGTCAGAACGGTGGGTCGTGTGTAGATGGTAGGCACAATTACTCATGCAAATGCCCGAAAGGATACACGGGAAATACATGTGAAACAGGTAGGCATTTAATTAATGATTTAGTTGCTGTGATTTTTGCCCCCGCAGGGTTTTGGCCCATATGCCAAAACCCGAGGAGGCATCATTGTAGTCCACGCGTATATCTATGATATCCGTATACTAGAAAAAAAATCTCGATTTGCCCAGAGTGGGCGCGCAAATAGTATCGGGAGGTGTGAGGAATGCCTGCAAGTAGTATCGGTGATAAAATTCCCTGTACGGTGATTGGTCAATGATGACGCAAGATAAACGATGATTGGGTGATGATGACAAACCAAAGCGTGAGCACGTGCACAAATGACAACAAGTCAACAAACGACGCTTGCAAACGTTGATTGCGGTTGGGTTGCTGTCTATTGTGAGGATATTTAGCAGTTTCCTTCGAGTTTTATTGATTTCACAAGGTCTAGATGCCAAAATCTGTTATTTTCCCTATCCTATTTATGACCTGACCAGAAATTTGATTCCTTATTTATGACCTGACTCTTAGATCATTTGGGGAAGGCCTTTTTTTGCTGGCTTTATCTAGCATGCGTAGCAGGAAGGCAAAGCGCGGATGGGAGAACGAAGGCGTGATGAAGAAGTGGCTTCTTCTAAAAAAAAAAATGCGAAGACTAGAGTGCAAAATCGATACCCTACTTATGACCAAAATGGCGGCAAAATGGCTAAAATTGATACCCAATTTATGACCAAAACGGCTAAAAAACCGTATCCTTTAGGGCCGCACATACCTATATAACCCGTAAAAGGGAGTGCACCCCCCCCCCGGATGAACAGTTACGCTCCTGAACAACATTGAATTAGAAAAATAAATATAAATTAGTGAATGTTTTTCTATTTACGATACCACTTGCACTAGAAACTATAAGTTTCAAACGCTGCTGTTATAAATCAATTCTTGGCAGCCAAGCAGTCAGAGAAAAGACTTTGACTTGAAACAGAAATTAGATTAACTTTTCAAGGATTGCCGGAATCTCTCAGGTGGTGCTGTAGTTGGCTTTGTCATTTTTAAATAATTGCTCGTATTAATATCTCGTTTATAGACATTGACGACTGTGTTAATCACACATGCAGTAATGGTGGATCATGTATAGATAGTGTTAACAATTACTCATGTAACTGCTTACAAGGATTTACTGGAGGCCTTTGTGAAACAGGTAGAATGTGTGTTGTTTCTGTTTTAAACTTATCGCAATAACTGTCATAATGATATCGACTGGCTTATTAACTTATTGATTCCTATAAAGTATTCCCGTAGAAGTCTTGTTGTTGTTGGATTCAGTTAGAGATAACTATGAAACCAGTGCGCGGCTGTTTACTAGTTTTATATCGTACATTTGTCGGCGGTAGTTATAGAACTCGTGTCACATCACATTGTTTAGAAATGTTTCGTGGATTCGTCAAAGTCGTCTTGACTTGCTGCATGTCTGCTTCGGTTGAAAGCTGGGTTATTTGCTTTTATCGCTCTTCTAGCATCGTTTCATCTCATTAATTCTTTTGCAGACATTGACGACTGCGTGAATCATACATGTAGTAATGGTGGCTCATGTGAAGATGGTGTCAACAGTTATTCCTGTAACTGCCCGGGAGGATATACCGGAGGTTACTGTGAAACAGGTAAATTGTTGTCCTTGCTTCAACTCATATTTATATGTCTCAGCTCGCTTCGAGTGGACCAGCCGACATATAACATGCTTGGAATATACTAGCGATATACACGTCCGTGCAGCATGCGTCGTATACGTACACACCAGTGCCGTAGCAATGGTAAAGTAAGTGGGGGTATGTCCCACCAGAAAAGTTTTGAAATCTAAAGGCTTGGAAATGCTATTTCCAGAGTTCTCAAAGAGCTATTTGTGATTTACGGATATCGCGAATTATTTACTTCCTAAACTGTCTCAGCAAACCAATGCGCATTGAAGAGAGTACAACACTTGCAACGTCAATTACAAAATAGAAAACCGATTGTCTCTGTATCTTAAAACCAGCAAATGTTTCACCTTTCAGAGTCATCATAGTTATATCAGAGTTCATAGTTAGTTCCATTTCTGGTTGAAAGAAGTACAAATGTTATTGTTTTAAACCTCTCGGGAGATAAAATTTTATTTTCAGCATTTTGTACGTACAGATCTGTTTTTACTTTTTGGGGAAAAAAAAAACTGGGGGGGGGGGGCACGGGCCCCCCGGCCCCTCCCCTTGCTACGGCACTGCACACTAAGAGGATTATCCCTACTTCACATCTACGCAACGCATGATTCGCAGTGTATGCTGACCTTTGTTTCACTCTATATCACTACTTGTAACTATGTTCTTACCTAATTATTTTACAGACATTGACTACTGCATTAACCATACATGTCAGAACGGTGGGTCCTGTGTGGATGGTCTCCACAACTACTCATGCAAATGCCCAGTAGGATATACGGGAAGTAATTGCATCACTGGTAATTTTTTACTTGCTGTTTTAGTTGGTGCGATTTTATTTATTTTATTTGGCTTGATTTCATCTTCTACCGGGGCTGCTGTTTTTATTCGTATGCCTGGAGGGTGTTCCCTATTTTATCCCTCCGTGTATTTATTTATTTCGTTAATAGTATTCAAGTATGAAAAGTTTATCTCTTTAGCAGAGGACTGCTCACACATGTTCACACGTTTATATTTGTATGTTGTTTATACAGAGCTAAGATGAGAATCGTTTTTGGTTTCTTATTTATTTTTTTTTTTATATAGGAAAGCCTCCACCTTCAGTATTTGAGCATGCGCAAACATTATTAATGTAATTTTCACCCAGTTAATCTGTGTATTAACATGCATGTAGCATTCTTGAGTTTTCGTACTCTTTTTTAAACACTACAAACAGAGATCTCTTCCACGGCAACAACTATTGCTTCACCTACAAGTAGCGCCACCCGTGGTACGTCCTCTGTGCAACCAACAACTGGGCAACCAGAAACAAGTAATGACTTTTTTTAACGCCTACAAAAATAGTTAACTGTATGATCAGAGTCATTGATGACCACTATGTATTAATTCGGCTAAATGCCTGGACCAAACTACTGTAACATTAATATTGAGTTTTTTGAATACTGCAGCTAAAGGTATCGACGAATGGAAAGAATCAATGAATTTTTGCACTCTCGAATCCATCTATTCCTCTTGTTATAACTTATTCATGTACTTATTTCCAGAGTTTGTCGTTGAGTTACGTATTCAAAGGACCTGGAATGAAGATCTTGAGAATGAAAACAGTGAGGCCTTTAAAGAGTTGTCGCAGATCCTTGTCATACAGGCAAGAATTTAGCAACATTTATAGGACGGGATATCGGTCTTGGCTACTCTCCCTTTCTCTTAAACAAGACGTTTGGTTTTCGGCGTGGCCCATTTTGTTTCTTTTTGCTCAATGTAAAGTACAAACCAAATTTGCAAGTACTTTAAGATTTAAAGCTTCAAAAGATTTAAAGATTCCTCTCATGTAAAATATCAATCTTAGCGAGGTATATAGGCCTATTTTATAATTTACCACCACGGGGAGTGTTTGGTCCCCCCACGACTATAACCTAAACAGGATTGAAGAATTGGTAGTGAATCGTAAAGGATATATAGAGCTTCCTCCATAGCAATATTATCAAAATAGGATGATAATGGAATTATCTTTTGATATCTACATCATATCATCTAATAGACACGGCCTTGGATCAGTCACCTGAGTTTTCTAAATTAACTCAAAAAGTTAAAAAAACTACTATAAAATGGCTCAAGCTGTAATCAGTTAAGTCAGCGATGGCACTTTCAACCACCACCACATACTCTGATTATAGGATAAAATTATCGTAGATATCACACCAACTAGACAGTTTATTTCATTTTAGTTAGTTTCAATTGGTTTAAGTGATGTTAACTCTTGTTATTTGAACTTGCAGATTTCCGAACAGTATTCTCAAGAGGACAACTTTGTTCGAGTAGAAATGTTATCATTCAGGTACCAAAAGCTGACATCATCTAATGTGCATTTTTTTATATCTTTAATTATATATCGAAGAAACGAGAACATTTTTAGCCATTCATCCAAGTAGATTCCGTGTTGCTGTAAGTCTGTTCAATGATGGATCACAGAAGACGTAACAATATCTTACCATACATATTTTCACGTCGTCTGAGATCAATTACTGCACAGAGTCGCGACAACATAAAATGCATTTCTTAAATTGAGTATGACTGGATTAATTGTGTAATCGTTGCTTGTTTTATTTTGCTTCTTTGTTTGTTTGTTTTTTTCTAAATATTTTATCTTGTTCTTAGGCCGGGCAGTGTTCTAGCACAATTTCAGCTGTTGTTTAAAAACGAGATTGGAGATGAAAGAGCCTTGACTCCGTTGAAAAGGGCTGTACTGGACGGCAAACTGGGCTCTCTGACTGTCGATCCAGAATCCCTGAAAATCATGAGGGACTTTGAAGGTATCTGCAAGAATATATTAGAACAGCGCGTACTCTATAAATGACCCGTGTTGGAGATTATATGTTAATGCTATCCTCCATTTTGCCCACTCTTTGTTTATGTTTATTAATATAGTTTTTGTTTGTTTGATTTTTTATCAAAATTTCAAGAACCGACAAAAGAAGACAAAGGAAAGGTCCCTTATCCTCTAATTATTGGTGCTTCATGTGGTGGAGTATTTTTCCTTGCTATCCTCATCATTTGCCTGATTCGCTACTGGCACCGCCGAAAAATGGAGAGTCGTAGGCGTGTTTTGGGCGTGTTGCCTGGTGAAGGGGCATTTCCAAACTCTAAAAAATACGAGTTACAAGAAATTAAATCAGAGGAAGACCATGCCAGGTACGAGGAGATCGGCATGTGGAAGGACAAAGTTTCCTATACGGAAATACCAATTTCTCAAGATGCTGCTCGGTATGAGAAATTAAAGTTATCGAATAGTGCGATTTACCAAGAGCTGCAGGGCACACCGAATGTCGATTGTGATTACGAGGAGATACACACTTCGAATGATGCTTTGCGTCATCAGGAGACGAGCTTATTGTAAAATATGACGACGACGACGACAACAACAAGGAGATCTTTTTCTAAACATTAATTACTTTTTCTACGCTTGATAGCAGAGCTTCGGCGGCCCAAAGTGTCGTCAAGCGGGAGCGCCATACACATACAGGAAAGCAAAGGCAACCCATGAATTGATTTTCTCGTGGTTATCATGACAGGAGGTATTCCTCATTGGCGACGAGATGGTGCCCATACTCCAGCTACTAGCTTAACAGAGACATACAGCCTTGCTTTATAGCACCCTTCTTTGATACGGGACATCTATGTTATGGTTAACTGACACCTTTAAAATCAAAGTATCCCCTAACGAGTATCACGCGATGATATCGCGGGCTTAGTGTTTAAAGCTCATCAAGGTGTCGTGTTTTTTCCTTAAATGAACTGCTGACCGTAGGTTCATTGCTATTGGATAGCGGGCTAATGTCAGTTTAAATTGTTGTAAACAAGCCGGGTCGGTTTGTTCGTTTGGTTTGTTTGGTTGAGTTTCGATGAAAGCCGTCCCCTTTAGGTCTGGCAAATTTGTAGGCTGATTTTACATATGCCACAGGGTAAATTAATATTATGTTTTACAGGATTGGATTTTGCCTAAAAATGACCGTGATGTGACAAAAATTGATGTAAGTAAAAAAGAAACGCACGCGGCTTGAAATAGAGTTGGTTAATGAGCTCGAAATCTAAGCGACACATTCATGAAAAATGGAAAATGATTTAAATTGCTGCCTTAATGCTTGACTCCGTGTTAAATGCTTACATGTGTAACAAAAAGCTTGAAAGAACGAAGAAGAATATAACTGAGCAGTTTGGAGCGGTCCGTAGCCGGGATCTGGATGGGAAAATCCGAACCGCTGGAGCGCGCGCGACTAGCCCATCAAATTCAAGGATTTAAGATCTCGGACCACTGAGAAGCTGGCTAAAAAAATAATAAAAAACACTGATAATTATAAGAATGAATTAATTACTATGTTTATTATGGTTTTAATTAACTACTATGGTTATTATGCAAGGGTTTTATTAAAATTACCCATTTTAGTTTGATGAAGAATGTCCACCGCAAACGTCGAAAAAGGGTACTCAGTCGGTACCCAAGCCCATCCCTGCTCCACCGGTAAACGTGCACTCGACATTAAATGTCGACGGCCTCCAAACCCCGTGGAAGCCGTTTGAACTTCGAATACTAACACAGGGAGACCTTCAATGTGTATATACACACACACAAAAAAAACAATTAAGAAACAATGAAACCAAAACTTAACAACAACTAAAGCTTACCTCGGACCCCACAAGGAGAGAAATTTTCTTGCCAAGAAAATTAAAAGAGCTAAAAGCTCTTTTTCCTATCTCAATTTCTAGCTTTGTCTTCTATTGACTTACACATCAGTTCTTTGACCTCGCCGACCATGCTGTTGTGACCGATACGTATACATGGCCACAGTCATAAATACCTGTACCAGCTTTCATCTACGCGTGAGTAAAAGCCGATAAGCCAAAAAAGCACCATATTTACGAAAGAAAAAAAAAACGCATCAAACCAAGATGGCCGACTGTGCTCAAACTCGAACCCAGGCTCTTAACCTGTCGGGAAAAAAAATGTCGGCCTTTCTAGTCCCTTCTTGTCAAAGAATCTACCTGAAGAAGACTGAACGCGGCACTTAGACAAAAACTAATACTAAGCAGGGGAGGCAGGAAAAAACAGTTTAATTCGGGTTACATGAATGAATTCATTAAAATGAAGTGAGTCCGACTGCCTTCCAAGCTCATGGATTACGTGATCCATGGGTGAAAAAGAGCAGCAGCACTAACTTTTTCCCCTTTTGTTACCAAACCTTGATTGTATATGTTGTGCGTGTAAGGGTTAAATGGCGCTATCCGGCAAAAAACCGAACAACTGCGTTCTTGTCAGCCATGGTTATCTTAAGAGCGCACGACAAACCAGAAATGAAAAATAATTAAACTAACAAAGTTTATGGCAAAATGCGCAGTGCAGTAACCAATAAAATAGTTTTGTGTCCATGATTTACAATCGATATTTATTACCAGGGCCCCTTTGGATACCAGCCGTGATACTGAATGGGCCATATCACACCCGTGATTAACAAATCGGACTCCCGCTTCGCGGACGTCCGATTTTCTAAATCACTCGTCTGATTGCAGACTGAAGTGGTCTCCACTTAGTCCTGTTACCATTATAAATTGTACTCCACGCGGTTTGATTACTATTACCAACGATGGTGACAATTAATAATAACGATAGCGATAACGATAACAATAATAATGAATATCGCTAAAAAAGCTAGGTTTCCAAACGTAGCAAACCAAAGCTCTTAGAATCATATCTGGCAGTTTTCAGTATTTCAAATATAGCTCAAAATTTTAAACGAATTCCTCCAAAATGCAAGCAAAGTAGTTTCCTAATTGAGTTCTTTAACTGGTTATCGTTTGGATGAACCAATTAATACACGTATAATGAAAGATAAATTAATAGTTCTAGGCAAGCGACTCATAAATTCGATCACCATTCAAAATTATTCGTTCCACTGGTTCAAGGATCGTTGTTCCGTTACCATCTGCATACACATTTGAACAAAATATCTCTAACTTAAATTGTCTCCCCACCTTTAATTTTTGTCCGTTTTGTTGCCACAGTTAAATTTCGACGTCAATTTGGATTTTGTTTCGCTTGAAAAGTCGAAAGAGCTTGGGGACGAATTTCGTATTTCACAAGCCCGATAATAAATTACAGCAGAGACGCTTCGCGTGTCATGCTCAAACAATGTAATATCCATGTCACTCAACGTATTAGGACGCTTACTTACTTACAATCTCTATTGTAACGATGGTATTTGTATTTAGAGTCGATACCAAAAAAGAGCTAAGACGGAAGCTTGAAGGAAAGCACCTCTGGGTGTGTCGCAACGAGATCGTAAATTTTTGTAAAACTAGTCACACAAGGTATTTGTGATGTTCTGGGAGGGGGAAGAAGAAAAGAACTCAGAGCTTAAAATTCCAATAATGGTGAATAGTCAGTTATAAAGGCACGTGACGTTAGAATATCATAAATTCCAAAACATCCGTCACATGAATCCACCAATCTGGATTTCATGACTACCCTAGGACGTCAAAAGATTGCTTTTGCCAATTAAAATAAAATCAAAAGAGTAGTGAAGTGGTACTAAAGGTGCAAAAAACTATGTTTGTCACAAGAAACTTGAAAAAGTCAAAGGGTTACCTGGAACAAATATATAGCTTTGCAATGTTCAACCCAACTGGCTTTGTTTTGTTATTTTACGTAGAGTAGAGTACACAAGTACCTTTTCCACCCCACCCCCACCACTTGCTTGCCTCTAGACCAATTAATTGATTGAAATTAGTTAATTGAAAAAAAAATTTTGCACCTTTCTGCCATATTGCCATAGTTCCATAGTGCCGTAGCATCTGGCAGCCCCAAAAACATACCAATACTTCACCAAAAACTAAGAATTAGACGACAAAATCCAAACTTAGGGTAATTATGCTTGACAAAACAAGGTTGCCATGGAAACAAGGCAGAGTCCATAAATAAAGTTTTGTTTTGCTGAACCTTTCCCATCATACTCGTGTATTTAATAAACAACTTGTTTCATTGCAGCTATATAGTTTGATTACTTTTCTTGTTATCAACGTTTGAATTTTCTTCCTCACCTTTCAGTCCCCTGGGTCTAAACTTAGTACAAGTACATAAAATCTAGTTTCATATCCACGGTAGGAAAATTGATTACTAGCTTTTGCTTCTGATATATACATTTCCTTTAAGTAATTTTTTGGGGGGTCGTTGATTGTTTGTCAAATGTGCAATTGCTGTTTAAAAAAACTCTCCTAATTAGGAATTAAGACTTTCACCGGAAGTGCGTAGAAGGTAACTTCTCTTAAAGTGTTTCGTAGTAAAAAAGCCCCAACCTTATTATTTTTCCTTGATATTACTAAACTAAGAGCTGAACTTTGCAAGGATACTAAGACTTTATGATATAAAACATGGGCATGGAAAATATACAATCTGGAAAAAGGCCATTTCCGCTTGCTTTCCATACAATGTATGCTTCAAACAGGACCAAGTTATGATAACAGGCTCAGGCTAAAGAAAAATTTCCATGAGCCGATGTTTTTACCCATAAAGCCCTAACGATAGGGCATTTCAAAGATGGTTTCAGTTTTGTAATTCTACGTTGCTTAAAGAGAGATTGAAAATGGCCAAAATTGTATTGAAAATCAGCCTCTGGGGACCCCTGCGGGGCTGATACTCGGAACTCGGCTAAAAAAAGATCGTTGAAGCTGAAACTTTGGTATATAACAGAAGTCCACATAACGACTTTGTGTACCAATTGTCAGCGAAATCGGCCGACCTTCATTTCCAACGTTGCCCCGGTCTCTCAGGCAGAAGCTCTCAAGCTAAATTTGAATATATTGAAAGTGGTCTATTGATCTCAACTATTCAGAACAATCAAAGGAACCGTGGAACTGTAAAATTACTTTAAGACAAAGATTAAATTAATCATATGAGGAAGTATAAACGTTTTGGCCAGTAGGCTACCAAATGTGATTCGATAACATGAGAATGTTAACAATAGGTATGTTTAATTTGCCACGGAAGGAAACAAAGAAGATCCAGCAAAGGTGGCAAAAGAAATGAGAACGAACGAGAGTTGTTTGTTGTTTTGCTCCAGAAGAATGGCGAACAGCTAAACAAATAACTAGTCATTTCTCACGACTTGCAGCAATGCAACGTCAGCAAAAAGCACCTGGAGAATTACTTGTTGAAAAAACCGAAGCCATCAGTGAGGAAGGCCTTCAAGCGTGAAAGACAGCTACAGGAACTGCAGGCAGCGGTGTACCAAGAGGTCGACTTGCGGGATCCAATTGAATACAATGGCCATGACATCTGTGGCCTTGCAAAGCGTGGCATGCTAAAATCAAAATTTAAGGTTACGCAACTAAAAAAAATGTGCTTTCTCTTTGGAGTAGAAATCGAGGGGCCTGCAGGTAGAAAAGACCTTTACGTGAAGCCATTCGAAAATCTGGTGCAAACCTGCAGTTGTTTTAAGGAGTGACTTGAGGATTCTGATAGCAAACCAGATTACTGGAAAAAAAATGCCAGCCATGAGCAAGAGAAAACAAAACAAAACAAAAATCGGGGATAAAACAGGCAAAACTATTTTTTGTTTAATTTGTTGCGTTAGGTTCCATCAACAAAAAATATAACCAAAGAGCGCGTACTCCTAAGGACCCTCTGGTATTTCTTTATAGGAAAAAGGAAATTCCAACCCAAAGAGGATCTACACGGAAAAGTCTCTTTTCTAAGTATCAAACGCGCATTTTCCGCTAGTTATCTTTAGTTTTACTCAGTTTAATTTATGGGTAGAACAATACCATGACACTGTTGTTACTTATTTCATACATCCAATCTGATTGCATCTTGCGGTAAAGGTAGCGATCATATTTCAACTTTCCACAGTGATTCAGAGGGGATCGTCATGAGTAGAGAGATCAATCAAGGAGAGTCAGTCAACCTGAGTAACAACTGTAAACTGTAACTGTAATGATCAGTTTGCTTATGCGTTGTACAGAGATTTGTTTTGTCTTATGTAGTGCAAGTGTCAAATAGTTCTTTCGAAGCAACTAAACGGAAACATTTTTTTATAGGCATTGCTATTTCTGTTATTAAATCAAAAATTTCAGTTTTTTATGCTTTAGCGTGCTTTACCAAGTTATAAAAAGCTTCTGCTGTCTCTATTTTACGTGTGACTTGTTCATATGATTATTTGTTCAGACCTTGAGCTGTTTATCGCGACAAAAGCGACGTTTTCAGCAACAATGCGACGGCGTTGGGTCCCTCCCCACCCAAGGTAAAAATAAGTAGGTCCCAGTCTCTTGCGTGCAATCAAACTCAAGATGGCGTCGTTCTGATTACTTCGTGTTTCTTTTTTAATCCTTGTTGCGTTAAACTGGCCAAAGAGGGGTTTTGAATTTTTTTGAGACCACTTTAGTTAACTGGTTATATTGAACGCTAGACAAACCCAATGCGAAGTCCAGGAGCGGCTTAAACAGCACATTGCTTGCGTCATGTCGTCATGTCATGGAGTGGCAGAATAATGGAGGTGATGTAGTATCTTGGCGTTTCAATGGCCCGAAAATGTTTATTGCTATTTGTGATAGAGGGAGGGTAAGAGTGTTTGGTTTTTGGCATCCGATTATTGCTGAAATTTAGTTGAGCGTTATGCGGAAAGTTGAAAATGACTCATTTGTTGCTTATTCGCAGATACGAAAAATAGGTATTCGAAAACTAAATGATGTAGACTCACTTGTGCTTATTTCTCATATCTCTGGCTTTTTACAAGAAGTTCTATATTCATTTATATCGGATGCAAACACGAACTTCGTTCGCTATATTTTACAGTTTTTGCTGGATGTCAAATTTGGGTCAAATTTACCAGAAAAACTAGGACCTGAGGGGGTGGTGGAGAGTAGATCTCATATTTTCTATACCAAAACACTTGAAGAGCAAACTTAACTATGTGTATCCATAAGTCAACCTAACCTATCTATGATGTTAGTGTAGAATAATTTGCCCGACCGCCATCTTTCAACTCTTTCCGATTTTGCCCAGTTTTCTCAGACAGTGACTCTTAAAGGAACCAAGGAAAATTAAACATCCTTATGTACAGTCAGACAGGTGGGACAGAACTTTAAGCTGGTGTTTAAGTATTGGACGGTACCATTGAAGCTCATGGCGTTTGTTCTCAAAAACTTCGTTAGTTGCAGGCGGCCTGCTCACAAAAGTTTTGCGAGCGTCGAAGCCGCGAGCGAAATTCCCGCCTGCCTCATTTCTTACCCTTTTTGAATGCCGCTCACTTTTATCGTCTTTGATGATGAGACGCGGGCCAAAATTCGAGGAAAGAACCGCCAGCGACGTGTGTAGACTTTTTAATCTGAAACGAGAATTTGGCAACTCCCGCTTGCCTGAAAGGAAACGGAAAAGACTGCTATGCAGGCTGCCATTTTGGTTGATGTTTACAATATCTGAGCGTCGCGTCGCGTCTGACAGAAGTTCTCCCTTGGGAGAGATATCGATTAACATTTGATTGACGGGTCACCGCTCTTAGCAAATGGAAATAGTAGTTCGCTGGCAAAGCATAGTTTTAGAGCGGGCGGGAATTTAACTAGGCTCGTCCCCATTCTTCTCGAGACCTGCGTGGCTTTTTGCACTCGCGTTCGAGACCGAAGTTCGCGCGGGCACCCACTCCCGCCGGCTACGTAGGTAGGCTACCTTATGTGCCACTTGACATAATAGGGGTCTCTCTAACATAACAGATATGATAGGCGAAGGTGAATAATCAGTTATTCACCGCCGTGGACTTTGTGTTCACTTTAGTAACAAATCGTGCGTCAGGTCATAAATCGTGTTTACATAGTGAAGGCTATCGATATTGTCGTGATTCCGGACATGATATAGGCCTGGGCATGATTTTTGAATTTCGCAAAATTCGCGTTATTTCGGATCGAAAGGAAATTGAAAACTGGCATGAAGACGATGTTGCAAGGTAAAAGATCTCGCCTGTCTATTTTGGCAGTATTTGTGGCGGTGTTATTGTCTCTAATTGTTCAGACGGACGGTACCGATCCTTGCTTAGCTCATGGCAATCTGAACAATCCGTTTCGAAGCACTGGCTATGTGGCAAGAGACAGAGTGGATCCGATGATTTGTGACCAGAATCTCCAAACTGGCTGGTATCGCTTTGTCAACGAAGTCGGTGGACAAATGCCCGAAACTAGAGCGACCAAGGGCCAGTGTGGAACATATGCACCGGTTTGGTTGAAAACTCCGCACCCTTCAACGGCAGACGGTATCGTTGATCGAATCGCGTGCATCAATTTCAACGAGCAAAACAATGGATGTCTACCCATGGGCATTAAAGTAAAAAACTGCAATGATTCATTTTACGTATATCGTCTTGTGCCAACTCTTGGCTGCCCAATGGCTTATTGTGCAGGTACGTGTTTCAAATGTATCTCAAAATTATAGTAAATGAAATAAGATCGACTCAAGCTAACCCAGGGGCAGTGTTCCTCGAGCCAGAAGGTATGATATTTTTAGCTGTTTTGGCCAGAAACGGGGTATCAATTCTAGCTATTTTGGTCCCAAATAGGGTATAGTTTGGCACTCTAGTCATAAATTGTGCACGTTTCTGTTGCAGTGGTGTAGTAACAATTTGAAAAGTGATAGTTTCCGTACCAGTTTGCGATATTGGAATAGCATCAACAACCAGGGGAAGGTTTATGCACTCTGTCTTGAATTGAATATGTCTCTACAAGAAGCTACTTTTTCATTATTATCGATAAGATCATCGACCACCAAAGCCCTTTACAATGCCTTTAACATGAAGGGAACAAGCTATAAGACACTGGGTCGTCTGAAACGGGGTATTGAACGGAACGGTCAGGTTTAAACAGAGTATAGAATTTTTGGTCACAATTTTTTTAAGGTCATTCCACTGAAATAGAACCTGCACTGAGATTTTTGTCAAACTTTGCCTATTGATTGTTTATATTACAGGAACTTAAGTTTTGAAATAAAAATGAAGGGTCCCCACGCTCGTTTAGGAGCAACAGCACTTAGTTTGTACCCTATACTATAATAATCATGCCCAGGCCTAATAGCACCATGATTATAGTCACGATTATAATCACGATTACTTTACTTAATTCACGATGATTCACGTTTCCCTCGATTGCTTCTTGTTCTACACTGAGAATTGGGCCATATTTATTTTACAGAGAGAAATTTATCATCCAATTCAAAACAACAGAAAAACATTATAGGTCACCACACTCGTTTTCGAAGAAGTGACGATTTACTTCTATGGCGAGGTCCACGCGTGAAGAAAAAGCCGTCATTTTCACAGTGAAATTGTGCGTAGTAGGGTATGCGCAGTGCAACACTGGGGAATGACCTTAAAATTATCGAGAACGGATTTTTAAGAGCCAGCCGCACGCACTCGCCTAATTTTCCTGACAGTCGTTTAGCTATTAGCATTTAGAAATCGTATATAAGTTCACATAGCTGTCAGAGAGGTGACCCTGACAGACAAATTCACATCGCTGGATTGCGGATTGCGTGCCGCACCAAAACGAGATTGGACGGGCATGTTGGTCCACGCGTTTGCTTTGTCAATATGGCGAAATGATTGTTATCTGCTGTGTGGTCGAAATCTCTCAAGGGTATTCTGTGTTTTGACTCATCCTTCATCTCTAAATGGCTTGAGAAGGAGGCGGACGGAAAAGTTATTACTCGCGGTTATAGTAATTTCTGCGAAGCCGTTATATCTTTGATGTCGAAGGTAACTTTCAGTCCTGCTATTGAGTTGTTTTTTTGCTCTGGGTGAGAAATTGTACGCGAACAGTGGTGCGATTCACACTATTTATGCTTTTTTCGGGCATCGCATATTGTGTTTTCCTTCATTTATGCCTTGTTTCGGTTATAGAAATCACCTGTGATGTAGGCCGTAGTGTAGTAAACTTCGTAGTGTAGTGTAGTCTCCTTCTTCGATTAGTGACAGAATTCCACTGCGTCTTGTTATCTCTTTGTCTGATATACTTCACTGATGTAAGGAACTTACAAATTTTACAGCATAATGAATTGGGTGGCCTGTTGAAATATTGCATATAAATAAATAAATAAATAAATAAATAAATAAATACCAACAAGGCATTTTAAGGTGTTATGCGATTTGTATGCGGAGTAAAATTCTCAGTTCAGAAGCTTTGACCTGATTTCAGTACAGTCTAGGATGACCTTTGTTTTAGGGTATATGGTTTTGAACCACTCAGGCATACTATTTTTTATCTGAGCTGTTGTGGGCCAAATTGGCACTTTGCCAAGCAATGTATACAGAAAATTCGCCCAAGTTAAAATAATTCTGCTAACAGTACTTGTGCTAATATTGAGATTTACTTCCAAGTCTGTCTCCAGTAATCCTAATCTTAGTCGGATAATAAATAAAAATAATTGGTCATAGAGTGGCAATGTAACATTACCACTGCTACGCCTTCGTTTGTAATTTTGTTTGCCTCGTCTACGCTGAATATTTGACCATTTTATCATAGTTTTCGCATATGGTTTAACCCAGCTATAAAAGCTATCAAATCATTCTTTTGATACAAAGCCAGTGTAAAATGTCAGCAGTTCAGGATCCTTGGAAATATTTTCAGCTCCAAACCTGGATTCTTTGAAATGTTCCACTTGCTGCTCTGAATCTTCGATTTTGGCTTTAAGGATTCTAACTTGTTCCTCTGCATTCAGTTCAGCAGGCTGAATGTTTTCGTTTTCCACTTCATCCGTAGCCATTTCTTCCATTTGCTCACTGAACTAGCACTGGCTTCCTGCACAGCTGATTCAGTCACTTCTTCCAATTCAACATCCTGCCGTAATAAATCGACAAAAGATTGTCGTCGCTCCTCCTGTGCTTGCTGTTCGTTCATATTTTTAAAATTTTGTAGTTTATTTTGTGGGCGTTCTTGTCTGGCCTTGGTCCATGTAAACTGTGATGGCACAGCTCCTGCTTTCAGACGTGTAAGCAATGTAATAGTTTTATACATATCGCTTGGCTTGAAGTGAGCAGAACACACTAGAGTAGGGCCTTTCTTAATCTAGGAAACAAGTTTCAAACTCCAAATTAAAATGCTCATAACAAGGGCGAAACACATAGAAATACCATATCCGAGTTAATGAAAACAAACAAACCGGATATGTATCCTCTTTCGTTTCGTTTGTCGTTAGTACAGCAATTTACACAGCAGTGATCGTTAGCCATATTTGCGTGGTTTCTCCACTCAAAACCCTTGTAACACAACCCTTCGAATGACAACATGCCCGTCCAACATCATTTTGGTGCGACAGGCAATCCAAGATGGCGGAGCGTGATATCGGAGTTTAGTATCACCCAACTGGTGGACTAATGCAAATCCTGCATTTTGATTGGCTACGCTACTAGGGAACTATTAGCAATGGTCATCGAGTAGCGAAATTCTTTCGTTTTATTCCCAAATAAATCTTTCTTTAACTTGCATTTGCTAACTATATTATTGCTTTTTCTGTCCGACTAGTTGGGTGATACTAAAACAATTAGACACTTCTCCCTCAAAAGCCACGGGGCAATAGCACATTCGGCTTCGCCTCATGGGCTATTGACCCGTAGCCCTTGCGGGCTGCGGGTCTAATTGTTAAATAGCCACCAGAATTAGTCACGCAATCTTTCTTCCGAACAAGTTCTACATGGGACAAGCGATATCTTTACCGAGTTACGAAAACAAACATATCGAAGAGCCTTCCTTCTATTTGAATTTCTAAACATAGCGCCGTAACTAAAAGCTAAGAGTAAATATCAAATTGCAGATGTTCGACGTATACTTCGTGCAAGTAATTACTTATTAGAAAGTTAGCGTTATTACAGAACGGGTTGCCACATGCACCCATGGGCGAAATTAAAATCGGACACGGATAAAATACGTCGCATACAAAATCGAATTGGACCTTCTATTTGTTGTTTTGCTTCAGATTGTCTGGAATACAAATGTTATGTTGGCTAAAAACATCCAAGTAAACTGGGCAACCTTTTCACGGAAGCCCTTGCTCTGAGCGGGCTGTCTTTTGTTAACATCCCCAAGACATAAACACATACATACTATGTAAACACCAATGGAACACCAGCTGAGCTTTCGCGCGAAACCATGATGTCTTCACAACTGAAAGATCGTCGTTTCTATGTTTTCATGGTTTCATCATAATATATGGCGCCTTTCACAGCAAAAGTGAAACGGTTTGTATTTCATTGGTGTTCGCATAAGAACATTACATGGTCGTTTGGAGATACGAACATCCTCGTCTCTTGCCTCTCTGTGCATATGCTTTTACCTCAATCGAAACTATAGAGGAATTTAGCATGCTACTTTCAACTTGCTGGTTACGGTGACGGTCTTACAGCTTTTCACCGAAAAGGTTTTATTATTTCTAACTTAGTGAAATGTCCATAATACATTTATTAATTTCACCTATTTGTTGACTCTACTTTGTTTTTCCCACAAATAGGAACGAAGAAACCTTGCCCAAGAGGTCAGTCCGGCATATTTCCAAACTGCACAGGTAACATGATATCTAAACGAAGTACAGAGGATACTCGGCAAATATCAGAGTTTCTATAGAAATAAGCCTTGCAAGTCGTTATTTTTGGACACATCTGCTCAGTGCTACTTCGGTTGCTTACTTATAAATCAACAATAGTCTCCATTTGGCGCAAAAATGTCTTAGCACAAATATCTGAGGATATTTTCACGCTCAACGGAGGCTATTATGTTTATTATCACTCGGCTCTTCCACCGTTCTAGCTGATTCAGTCAGGTGACGCGTTTTAGAGCAATCGCGCGCGAGCGAAAATATTTGATGGATTATAAGAGCGTATATGGTCAACAAAGCAAATTCGCGCAGTAAATTGTTTTATTACATACTCCAAAAGAGATAAGAGAACCATTTAGATTGGCAGATGCTAGGACAGGATTGGTGCGTGTTAGTAGTAAATCGTTAACAAAACTGCTAACCGGAAAATATAAAAGGTAAAGTCTGCATACGAGCTCAGGGGCTCACTAGGCCGGGGCTAATCCTGGTTTCTGTAGCATGAAGTGACTAGGAATATTTTTACACCCCCCTTGATGGGATGCTGGGTCATCAGGGATACCACAACCTTAAACATTTATACACCTAACTGTACGGGAGAGAGACACTGTGAGAGTAACACAACACACTGTTCCCCGCCAGGGCTCGAACCCGGGCCGCTCGCTCAGGGGACGAGCGCACTAACCATGAGGCCACCGCGCCTCCCCTTCATATAACGAGAAATATTTGTTGCAAAACGCTACGTTGATATTTATTTGTTTCCAACATTGAAAAAGGGGGGAGTGGAGGCTACCTTTCACGAGGGGAGAGAGGAGAATTCACAACTAGGGAAAATATGATGGTAATTTCCATATGTCTCAACAACTTTAGTCCATGATTGTAGTTATAATAGAGAAAAATCTGCTCTGAAATCGTCAGACAATCCCCGTTTATGAACGCGGCTATAGTTACATAAATCGTAAATATCTATACGAGTTTCTCGCGCGACTCGAAGATTGAAGTCGGGCATTTTGGTTTCATGTGTTTTTCTTTGGGAAACATGATTTTTTGCGCACTGGATTTTGCTCACACGCAGATGAATTTACGACTGTGGTAAGGTATCGTTCACAACAGCACGGTCGCCAAGGTCAAATAATTGATACAAGAAACCCGGGAACACAATTATTTTTTTCTTAGCAAGAGAATTTGATGGTTTCCACTCGCTTTCTCCCCTTGTGGAGTTCAAGGATATAAAAAGGATGACCGCAACTTGTTGAACAATGATTGAGAATTTGTATGATACCATTATAAGTATCACTTCTTTTAAAGGCAGTAGTCAGTATTACATTTGAAGACTAGTCATCCTTCAAAGTTTAGCCGTTAGAAAACTGCTGGAAACCTTTGCCAACCTCCTTAGACTTTTAAATAGTTTCCAAAACATTTTACAGGAGGTCGATTGATAACCTCAACACTTACTGCAAGGTGATAATGAATAGCTTTTGTGGCCTGTTTCTGTGGAGAAAATTCTTCTTCAGCATAGGGGGTTGTTAATTAAGTCAAATACTTGGAAGTGAGCCATCTTTCGTTTTTCCTAATAAGCAAACCCTGAGAAAGTGGGATTGCGTATTCTTAACTCATTTGTAGGAACATCATTTTTGTTTCGTTCGATGGAAAAAAAAAATGGCTGCAGCAGAAGGGATACAACATTTTTATTATTATTGTTATTATTATTATTTTCATATCAACAAGAAAGTAGACGTCTCATTGTTACATCTTAATCTTTACCTTTTTTTTTAGTTCTCATAAAGAAGGATTTCCCATTCGCTAAAGTACCAGTTCCAAGGGTGTCTTACGTAAATGATACAGACCCACAGATCACCTTAAAATGCTCCTTCGATTTTCCAAATTGGGACAACGTTTCCTTTGAGATCCAGTGGTTTGTAAACGGACGAGGTGGGACGCCTTCAAGAATCTGTGACAATCCAAATGAAAGTACGTGCAACAGACGGGAGTCTCTATTAGGAACTAGCGAATACGGGCCTGGGGATTCGGTAAGTCATGGTTTAAGGACGTTCGCTCGCAATTTTACTGCGCATCCACACTGCGAAAAAAAGGCTTCGCAGTGGATGTGCTAACTTAAACTCACCTTGTATTTACCCTTGTAAATTGGCCGTGACTCAGTCTTTTCGTAGATGTCTTTCTCTATTGCGGTGTCTTCATTTTAACAAAAATAAAATAATAATCATAATATTAAAAAAAAAACATATGCCGTACAACCAAAGTAGTAAATATTACGCCTTTACTGCGCTCGTGTGACCGATGATCTAGGGCCTGAATTTAAGTTTACGAAGTCGCTCTTAGTTCATATCATGGGAAATAGATTTTAACACTTTATCCCCTCCCTACCCTACCTCATAGGGAATTGAAGGAAGCCATAAATACACAGATATTAGAAAAAGATCAGCTCTGATTGCATAAATTATAGGTTAGAAATATGAATATTTAGCGAAAGATATCGGCATTTTCCTAGTTGTCATTATCGACTGAGACAACAAAGGATCGATCTAACTTAGCTTCGGATTGGAATTAAATACACATTCTCACTACATAACGTTACCTGGATATTTTAATGTTGTAGTATTCAGCTCGCCAATAGCTGCTTCCATTGCACGTTGTGTCTAAATCGCAGGTAAGGTGTGACATACGAGCGAGATACAACACTCATCCTGACAACAAGTGGACGAAAAAGGTGTCAAGTCATCTGTTTTTCGCAGGAATAGAGGTAAATTGTAAACAGTTGCAATCATTATTGTATTTTCCTTTTTCCCTATGCCCCCTGGTGGATAACGGGTTTGGAATCAGTATTGCGTTTCAATACAGTTTTGAGGGAGTGAAAAAGCCCATGCCAAAGGCTTCGAGATTGTTTTTTATCACTGTTTGCTATAGTCTTTGACAATCATATATCACATACACATAAAAACAGCAAAAACGAAATATGCACTGACTGGCATGTCTTAGGTGCACTGTATCTGTTAAAACAACCCACCAAATTTGGCATCAAAAATTATACTGAAATTGTAGGAGGAATATCGTACTTTAGTATATACACACTCAGTGATCTTGGCTATTCCAACAATCTGATTGGTTCGCTATCTCGGGCTAATGCCGCATTATTCACTCGCTACCGAGTGGATAATGCATTATCCCATA
>OMLO01000436.1_pt1 | contig 26809 bp, 6 predicted proteins | sample 1674811 | NCBI WGS metagenome assembly OMLO01 (sample SAMN06265003, study PRJEB25207) | coral metagenome | isolation source: Coral host | place: Mexico:La Bocana,Puerto Morelos, Mexico | collected 2008-11-13
TTAATTAATGTGCCCTGTTCCTGGAGGCTGGGGACAGAGCAACAGATTAACTACACCCATTGTAGCAAAACACGTTACACGTTACAGACACGACCCATTGAACACATGGTTCCGCGGGAACATGCAGGCAAGAACGAATTGTTTAGTTCTGAAATTAAACCGATGACAACAAGATACTCTCAGTGTTTTATTTTATTATTTCTGTATTCCATTACGTCCTCCTCTTTATTGGATAAAAAAAACTGATACTCGAGAAAAAGGGTGACGAATTCCCACGAGACTCTGTGACCCCCTACCCACTGTGATATTATTTTATCATGTAAGCCTGCAGCCAACCAGCGGTAATATAAAACAGCAGCCTAGATACGTGGTGGTACCGGTGACCCCCCCTGCGCATATAGTGGTTTGATCGTTGATTCGTTCTTTTATGTAAACATTTACCATATATGGTCTCAAACCAATATATGTCCTGAGACACCACATAGGCTACCAACAGCAGTCACAGAGGGTAGGAGTCACAGAGTCTACGTGGGAATTCGTCATCCCGAGAAAAAAACCGATGCAGTCGGCATGCGCTATGGATGTCGGAATTAACCAGCTATATAGAGATCTCACCATCTACCTGCAGCTCATCCAGGATCAATAATTGAATCATCCAAAATTAGCAATTTTCAATGGAGTCTCGAACGTGATTAAGCAATTACTTTGGTTTTGGTTTTACTGTGGTCTAAGCTTGGCTGAGCAGTCTAACTGGTAAGTAATTGGTTTGGTTTTGGTTTTACTACGTCGTGGAATTGGCTGAACAGTCTAATTGGTAAGTAATTGGATTGGTCTTAGTTTAACGACACTCATTTGAACGGTATCCTTTAAGTTCATATTTTTACATGTCCTCAAGGGGTGGGTGTCGTTTTGTTAGTACTAGCTCCCCCTGATTAGGCTCAATTACTGGCGGCATTGGAGAAAATGAGTCTGCGCTCGGTGCAACTTCTTGAACAGCGGATACACGCTCGGAAGCGGAACAACTCTCATCTGTTTGTTTACTTTGCTGTTCTTCTTGCTGTTGACACGCGCACCTTTTTTCCGTACCGATGCACTCTGAATCAACGTTAATTTCTATTTTAGGGAATGATTCTTTCTCAGTGGATTTCATTCGGATCACAGCGCGGTCCAATTTGGGCGAGTCTTCCACTATTTCACTGTTCTCTGGGGTGGCCAGAAGGATTTTGTCATCATCGTTCTCTTGATCTTTCGAAAAGGGCACCTTGAATTTATTCTTTTGCTTCGGAATTTTATCGTTTCCTTCTTTATGTGACTCAGTAGCGCTTGACTTTTCCTGGTCGCTTTTCACATCTTCTAGCGAGCAGAGTGAAGTTTCCGCTGAACTTTCTCGCCATTGCAAAGGTATTTCCGCGCTGCTTCTTTTTAGGATTCCTTTTCTAATTATTGGCGCCTTGATGAACTTTCCTGCACCACTTTTCAGCGTAAAAACGGGAGGATTCGACTCTTGTTCTTTTAGCTGCGACTCCTTTCCTTTGTCGTCGTTAACATTATTATGCAAAGTCTCCTTAAACGTGAACAATGGAATATCGTTACGTGTCGGTGAAGCTGGTTTAGATTCCTGTGTGCGCGATCGTGGACGACCGAAGAACTTTCGCTGACTCTTCCTCAGCTGATCAATCGTGCAATTCTCTCCTGATGACGTGTCTTTGAAGCAATTTTCATGCGGAATTTCCGCGGAATGTTTTCTGTTTGCAATAACGCTGTCATGCGACATCGTGTTTTTCTTGGGCATTTTTTTGCCGCTACCTTGCGCCAGAAACTCTTTGATAATCTGTCTGGAATCTTCGTCACCGCTTTCTAGTCTTGCACGCTGAGCAATCGAAGCTACAATTTCTCGCGGATTTACTGAATGACCGTTTTCTTTTCTGAACTTGTTTGCCAGAGACTTGACTTCGTTTTTAGCTTCAATGAGTGACAGGCGACGTTTAAGGGTTTCCTTGTCTGCTACAAGCCATCTTCGAGGGTCATTTTTCTCCAGACTAGAGTCATTGGCTGCAGCAAAAAAGCGATATAATTCAACTTTTATCGTGATTTTTTTAATGCTAGATTACTTAACTCGAAATTAATAACCAGATCCATTTCTATTTCAAGACTAACTATAAGGCAGCTTGCAGCATTATATCTAAAATGGATTTTTTTATATAAAAATATCCGTTGTGGTTCAAGTTCTGCCGCAGACAACGCAGAGTTTAGTCATTTTTTTAGAGGGCAGTAAAGAAGACAGGTACCAAGAATTATAACGCACGTGAGCTATTTGTAAGTTAAGTAAATTCTGTATTCCTGGAGAAGTTCTGTAGCATGAAGCGACTATGAGTATTTCATACTCCCCCCTGGAAGGAATGCTAGTCCATTGCAAGGTTACCCCCCCCCCCCAACAAAACAATGTCCCCGGCCAGGCCTCGAGCCCAGACCGCTCAATCCGGGGTCGAGCGCACTAACCTTTTGTTTAGCTTCGCTGTCCTTGCCGTAGAGGTTTTGCAACTATGGATCGAACGAAGCGACAACCTCGTTCCCAGGTTCTCTCATCTTACCGCCTCCTGGAGCGAGCGAAGAGAGGGGTCTCTCTTCGCTCGCTCTAGGGGGCGGTAAGGTGAGAGACCCTGGGAACGAGGTTAACGCTGTTGCCGACTGCCCCTTAGAGTCAGCGGACTGTTCTTAAATTGGAACTTAGTCCCCCGCGTATCGCGGGGGATTTTTACCATGTGCTCGAGAGATCTGCCATCTTGTTTTTGTTTGGATAACCTTACCCACAGACGCAGCGCTCGAACAGCACTAGAAAGTGATATGTGAATAAAGATGGTGAATTTTAAGTTCGGTAATGAATGTGAGGTGAATTAATCAACATGTGAAAGGTGAAAAATGAACATGACACGAGCGTGGTTCGATTCCTGTTGGGGACTCAGATTTCTTATTTGTCCCACGCTCGTGCCATGTTGATTAATTCAGTCTTCAGCACTAGAAAAGTTTATGAGGTCCTGAGGGCTTGCTTAGTAAGTTGTGTGTGTATCCACACGTTTAGGAGGGGACATCACAGGGTCACATTGCGCTCACACCTGAGATAGACCCAGTGACGGTCACACCTACTGCCTGAGTGCTACAGGCTTCTACAGCCTTGGTTCAGCGGTAAGGCTGACACTGAGCCAGGGCCTTTAATAAATGCTATTTGACTAATTACCATTCATGTCCTCATTATCGGTCGTCTGATTAAGTCGCTCCCTTCTCTGTTTCTCGTATGTCTGTCGCGCAATCTTCGCCAGTTGGTCCTTCACTTCGGGGTAATACTCAATTACCTCCTCCAGATCTTTCTTTGATAGTCGGAAAAGGTCGGAGAAGCCCACGGAACGGACCGAAGCTGTACGACGATTGCCAATTCCCTTCATGTCAAGAATGCTTATTTCTCCGAAGTGTCGTCCGGCTGAGAGTTTCGCCAAGACTGTTCCACTCTTGTCGACAACTTCTAACTCCCCTTGATTGACAATGTACATTTCTCGGCCAATTTCATCTTGACGACAGACGTGGTCTCCTTAAATAGAAATAAATGAATAAAACAGAAGTGTGAATCACAGAAAAGAAAATAGTAAATGAAGACGAACGCGCACACGGCAGGTAAGGTTCAAGTCGGTTGCAAGTGTGAAGCGTAAAGCATGCGACCGGCATAAAATAAATAAAATAAATAAATAAATAAATAACCTTATTTAGTATCGAAGTATTAAGTATTACTTTACCAATCGAGGATATGGAACTAAACAAATATTGTAAATTGAACAGAAACTTGTTACAAATCCCAACTGGTTGGAGGCTGTTCAGTTGACCAATGCGTGGAGGAGTTAAATCTGGGACCACCAAACTCAAATCCATCTAGTGGCAAGGAGGAGCACAGTGATTTGAACTCGCGACCTCTGGACCATAAACTCCAGCGCCCTTAACCAATAGGCCACACTACCTTAATTGTTGCGTTTTCCCTCAGAACCGAGGGACGTATGGATATTATATTTGAACTACGTAGAAAACACAACAAGAGAGATGATTAACCATGAAAACGAACCGAATGTAACGGTTCTTGATTGATTGTAGCCGATTTATTAACAATTTTTATTAATTAAGACAAACATCGGCACATGATAGCGAATACTAAAGAGATTTTTCATTTCGTGCGATCAGTAGATCAAAAACATAAAACAGCACCCGATTAAGAATTTATACAAGTTTTTTTCCGCTTGAAAAGGGTAAAAATCAAAGACATCTTGCCTTACCGGGTGAACAAAGCATGGGCTTGAGTTTCAACACCAGTTCGCGCAGAAAGCTTGGGTCGCAGTGTTCAAACATCTTGACCTTCTTTAACGTGTCCAAGTTGACGTGGATGGCGATTTCTGCGCGAAAGTTATCGTTGAGCTGTTGAAATAGCTCTTCCTCGCTCATGTCTTTCTTGTATCGCCAGGCAAAATCAAACCACTGGATCACACGGCGTTGTAAGTCCATGGGTAGCTGATTGGCGGCGATGTACTGCTTCATTCCATCCAGCTTTAGCGAAGAAAACAAAAGGAATCAAAAACACTCTGCTTAGAAATATTACAAGTTACACGGCAAATCCCCAAAATGTGAAATGAGGTAGAATAACTCTCTCCATCGCAAAATTTGCTGCATGTGATCACAGAATCTTAGCTAAAGATTATTGGCACAGTTTGGCAAACACAAACACTTCAATGACAGAATTTACTGTGTTAATTAATGACCGTATGAAATTTACTGGGCGGCAGAGGGTGGGGGACGTTTAAGGAGGCTAGACGACAAAAAATCTTTTCTTGCCAAATAATTAAGAGGACTCATCGTAACGGTCTATTACGGTCACACCAAGTCATGCGTACCTCACAAGACTATTTACTGGTGAATCGATCATTTGAATATTGAACCGTAAAGTCGTTCCAAGAACACGGCTAACAGGCTCAGTATTCCAAAAAAATCAATTCATTATTGCATTCTTGAAGCGACTTGTGGGTTCAGTATTCAAATAAACCGACATTAATGTAATCTTAAGAAGTGCGCTTCACTTGGTTTGACTGTAACGTGGTTAATGCCCCTTAGTTTCAGATTTGAGGATGTTTGTACAGTACATAAAATGGAAGCCAATTACACTTAAACACTGAAAAGTTCTGCGAGAAGTGTTGTATATATTCAGTTGTACTCAAAATCCATGTCTACAGGGTGGAAATCTAACATACGTTGTACAAACAGAGCGAGACAGAGAAGAAAAAAATTTAGTTTTTCAACGCACCTTTCTGTGATATTTCTCTCTGTGTCTTCTAAGGTCCACGATCATATCTGCTGCATTTCCAACAATGGTGGCAAAAATAAGCACGCCACAAAGATATGTAAAGATGCAGAACAGCAGGCTCATTGTTGTCTGCGGCGCCACCTGTTTGCCTGTACCCACTGTCGTCATGGATACCAGCGAACGAAACAGACTGTAAAGGTATTGTGGACCCACCTAAGTAAATAGATCATACAAGAGTATCTGAAGCCTTATGAGAGGTTTTGACGTTGTTAAGAAATTCTTTTTTCAATTAGTTCATTTTGTCAGACCTGAGCCGATACTGTGCTGATCATGGTCGAGCAGAAAGTACAGAGAAAGTGATGATTTATATTGCAAAAATCATCGTGAAAAAAGCAAAATCTCTGCTTTACTAGCGCCATTGGCCAGTAATGCATGGAGAAAGTAAAAAAGAAAGTAATCTTCCAGATAGGACCGCAATGCGTGCAGAGTTCCAAACAATCTAATTGTAGTACCATAGGCCTGCAATTCGTGCAGGAAAATGGATATTTTTTGTCGCCTATTTACTTACCCCCGCCCACTGGTTCTCAAGAGATGGATGGACCCACTTGTCCGCGCCAAATCCCTCCATGTAGGATAGAAGGAAATACAGGCAGGCCACCCAATGAATGATAAGGAACAGGTAATGGATGAGTTTTAACAGGTTAAACAGCTTAGGACGACCACTGTAGATCTCGACGCGGTCGCAAAACAAGAAAACCCGGTGTGCCTTTAGCAGCCGACCAAATCGCAGAGCAGGCTTGGGTCCAAGCACCAGGAAAAGTAGGTCAACGGGGAGAATGGAGACCCAATCGAAAAAGAAACCCAACGACTTGACATAACGCTTGGCCAGTTGTTTGGTGTCGGTGACTATTTTGCCGTCTACAAAGTAGCCGGTGCGGAACTGTACGATGATATCCAACAGAAATATAAAATCGCAGCTGTAATCGATAGCCATGAATGGGATCACGTACTTCTGCTCTTTTACGAAAAATGCCACGCGAAAAATGATTGTCCAGTAATTGTACAAGATTCCGAGAACCACTGTCAGTAACCAAAAGAAATACACGTCACCAGAAGGGTCAAAGACAAAGGTAAAATGACAATGCCAGCGGTTTGTCTTGTCTAGCAGCACGTCGGATGTGTCCCGTGAGCTTCCCGTCCCTTCAGATGTGGGGCTCTGCACTTGGGGAGAATTGGAAGCTGATCTGCGCATGAGCGGTCGGCGCCAGTCTTTGTCGTCTTGGTAGGTCCCAGTGTATCTCTCCAGCCAAGAGTCCCGCGATCTTCGTCCGGTTTTCTTGTAGAATTTTTGCAGTGACAAGACTCTAAGAACAGAGCCTGCAAATTGCGTTTGTCCGGTGGATTCGATAACCACTCGGGGAATTTGTGGCCCCCCAGCCTCCATTTGATCAGTGGCGTGGTTTCCTGGGGATAGGGAGCTGTCATCTGGAGCAAGCTGTGTCGGTCTGTCCATGACTTGTTTGTTGTCAATGCTGATTTATATATTCCAAATACCTGTGTGGGAATCAATGATTCCTGTCATCAAATGTTTGGTTGTCTTTTTGTTACTTAAGTTACTTCTGCAAACATGTCTGCAACTGAATGGCACAAATTGGTACAAAACACGTTTTGTTTCTGCGAAAACTTTTAGCGATTCGCTAGTATACTTTTGACGTTCAGTTTTATATGGCCTTTCTTGACTTCTGTGACAAAACTTCTAAACATGGCTGAGAATCAATCTTTTAACACAACTGAACTTTATGGCGAATGGAATATGATATGGCCCCAATTTATGCCATTTAGACTGAAACGACTGAAAAGTAATTTTCATGTCTCAATTCGTATCATTAATCAAAAAACCATTAGCTACGATTGCTACCATGGAGAAAAGAAAATAACAAAAGGAAAACTACAATTTGAAGACTCTTTTTCTTTCTTTCTAAGAACATTTAATTCCTATGTGAAAAAGGGCCTTTTACGCATACACAGTTGCTGTTGGTACCACTTTTGACATATAACCTAATACTTTTCTAGTTAGACTTTCAAGTGTGAAAATGACAGATGGCTCATTTTAAAGATAATACATCAAACTAAAGCCAACAGAAAACAATATGCTTTTGGAGGCATAAAACAAGGGCAATGTGAGGTGGAGCCTCTCACACGCAAGACGTCTTTAGGTGGTAATAAGAAATATTTTGGAGCGATTTTCAACTTCAACGAGGTAAGAAACGGGCAGGAACCGATTTAAGTTGAGCTTTCATTGACATATTTCCTAAACGAAGGTTCTTTTCACCAGACACGGCGGGAGCATAGTTTTCGGTGTTTATTTAGCATCTAAAAGTAGCTAGAAGAGTTAAAATGACAAAGGTATTGACTTGAAAGATGGCTTTCAGGTCAGAATTTGGCTACTTAGCACGTTATACAGACTTAATCTTTTACCTTACTTTAGGATATGCGCGATCCTCTTTCCGGCTTTTTTTTAAGAACATTCGAGGCCATTCAAGAGACTCAAGACACAAATGAAGGATAAAGAGCATATTAACACGAAATGATTACATTGCCACTAGCTTTTGACAGCTCTAGCTCTGAACCTAACCTGATAACAAAGTAACAGCTTTTTAATGGCGAGAGTCAAACCTTGCTATACAAATACATCTTTTTAAGCGAGGGAGAACAATTGGCCAAAGTTGGATTGTTAATGTGGACTGAAATTCAAGTAGTAGCTATAATTCTTTTTTTTGGATCACATGTTAAGAAAAAAACAAACAAAACAGAAACCTTTAAAAAAAACACGATGAAGGCCAAATTAAATTGCAAATGTAACAATCACCTTGGCGAGGCTAACACTTACAAGAGAGGTTAAGACTTATGCTGTTTATGGTAAATTACAATCGACTGGGTTGCGGTTGTCCTTTGTTTTTTGGGCGTGTATTTCACGTAGTTGCACTGCGAGAGAAATGATGTTTTGGAAGCCCTTCAACCGAGCTCATTAGTTTTAACAGCAGTAAGTCCAGTCAGGTCTTCACGAATTCTCTATATTACCTATAAGCCAACATATTATCGCTTTCATTAAGTATACGATTATAAGCGCATCCCAACGACAAAAAAAATACAATTCTTACTCACGTTACTCACGTTTTGCCACGCGTTTTTCACTGAAAGTTAAAACCTCTCCCGTTCACGTACGTTGAAAATGGCAAGCGCAAACACTGGCGGGAAGTGGTCACGTGGTCATGTCTCCCGAGCGACTGTCTAGAATCTTCTAGCGTTCTATCACGAATGCTGTTCTCTTATCAGCTTATTGGCTACGCTACTCACTATTAATTCTTCTGTTGATAAGGAGTAGCGTAGCATTGTACGCTTGATAACAAAATGACAGCCGCTTCTTTGAGTATTCGAAGTGTCTGAGCAGAGGATTTAGATAAAGGTTTGAATTCTTAGTGGATTTGTACTAAAACAATTAGATTATTCACTCAAAATTTCTATTACGTGTTAGTTGACTTCGGTTGCTCCCTCGTCAACTACCACGAAGTAGAAATCCTTGGCGAATAGTTTAATTGTTAAACGCTGTGTGAGCTCAGAGGGACTGCATTTACACTAAACGACGGCATGGGGCTTAATATGGAAGAAATTATATTGTTTTAAATGATAAGGAAGTTAACGGAAGCTGTCTTATGTTTGTGTAAAAGTATGATTATTTTATGGCGAGTCCGATAGATAGCTTGCCGTTTTATTTTTTCAGTCGTCAAGGGATCATGCATGATTTTTGGAGATCGGACAGCACAAAATTATTGGTAAAATTATCTTTTCCATGAAGTTCTTTGATTTGAAACTTGTGAAAATTATAGCGGACTAAGCGATCTTTTTAACCTGTGTTGTATGTCTTTCCTTCGAATAACTGTATAAAATGATTTTTTTCTTTATTTTTGTGGTTTCTCATTTACACTTCATTTAGCGAAGGAGCTTTCATAAATACTGACCACAACAGCTGCCTTCTCTATTTTTTTATACTGTAATAACATTTAGTTATTGTTTATCTTAACTCACGTTTAGTTAGGTTTTTCCCACGGAGTTCTCTTGACGTTAAAGTCTAAAAGTGGAACATTTTCCGATATTTTCCCTGCGGGAGAAAAAATAACGCGACATCAGATGTTGTTTGGCGTCTAAATGTCGATTCAATGATTTGAAACTGGTAAATATTATTCTAATTGTAAATCTTATATTATTTCGATCCTAAGTGTTTACAGCTAGAAGAATCTCATTATGAAGAAAAAATTCAGCCTAAATATAGTAAAACTTCACCACTAAGGCTTCTGTTCTTGCAAAGTGAACAGTTTTCAATCAATCTTCTTGAACTGAATTCCCTCTGCGGGTGGCAGGGACCAGGAATATCCCAGTCGCAGAGAATCATTAGTGCGAAACCACTGTCAGATTTCTATTTATGTGATTTATCGCTGTTTTCTTTTTCATTTAAATTCTTGTTATGTTGTTATCTACATACCACTGTTTTGCACTGAATTCGATCAGCCATTTGATGGAAATGGATGGGCCCGCTTTGTTGACGTGAAATGGTTTTCCTTCTGGACTCAGTTTGAACGTCGCACTTAAGCCTCGATTGATCCGCACTGTTTTATCGTTTGTCGAGTTTATGACGGCTACAAATCCAAATAATCGTTACTATTACGTCTTTTTTAACAGAAAATGCATTGATGTTTGCCCAGTAAGTGTACTCTGTTGTGCATTTTTTCATAAGTTTCACGGTGTCTTAGATACGCGTTGGTGTCCCGGAGCACAGACCACACTGAACGCGCAACGAATAAGTTAAGCATTTACCGTCAAGTACAATAACGATATTTCAGAGGAGGCACAATGAGTTTTTATCAATACGACACTCAGCTGAAGCGCCCCGTGGAGAAAACGTTATGAAGTGAGTATTCGGGACCCAAAATTTTAATGAGAAAGTTTATGTTTTGTTCTCTTTTCAAGCACAAACCGCAGATTTAGTTTATGCAACTTCGCAGGTGCATCGAGTCTTGCGCCATAACATTCGCTGTACTTTCTTCTCTTTGTGCTGCTGTTCGCTGTGCAAAACTGCCTGAGTCTGGTTTTTGATGCGAAAATAAGTGGTCAGAAAACACAAGGTATGATGAATCGATATATTTATTAAATATTGTTATTCTAGCGACAACTTGTTATAGATATATTGGCGTATATATACTTCATATTCGCCGTGGAAACTTACGTCAAAAAATTACCTCAGTTTTCATCGAATGTCAGAAAATGAATTTCTAAAGTATCACAGGGTTTTCAGTCGGACTTTGGTTTTGCATCCGCTATCCGTATTTTTTAGTAATTATTCCTTCTAAAATTAGTGTCTTGGCTCGCAAATATAAATGCACGAATATTAATTGACAGAACATTTTATTGTTGAGTGCCGCGAGCGCAAATAATGAAAGCATAGATTCTAAATAAGTATCACCAGAAATATTTAAAGGCTATTTACCAAGCGAGAGACCAAGAAGGTGGATAATGGTTAAGTTTTAATTGTATCTATGGTAACTGCATTGATTTTAAATATGTTTACTCCAACATTGTGTAAGCTTTGTCTCTTTCTTAAGTGTTTGTGATCGCATTAAGCTCTGTTGAATGCGCTCAAAAAAATTCGATAGTTTTATCTTTCAATTCGCATTTCAACGTGTTCTATGTGCCGAGACGTAGCTGAGGTCCATGATCACGAAAAAATAACAAAATAATAATAATAATAATAATAATAATAATAATAATAATAATAATAATAATAATAAATCAGAATTAAAAAGGCTTGGATACTTGTTTTTTTTCTTGCGGGACAACGCGGGCAATCCCGAGCCGGCACGCAGGATTTAACTCATCTTGCCAGAAATGGTTTTTTCATTCATATTGATTACTATACAGCCTCATTCAGTTGGATTTCCCGTAAAGCTCTGGGAACGAAGTGTAAGTGTGTCATTGTGTTCTTAGGAATATACCGACAGCGCATCAGATCAGGCCTTTAGACCTATAGAAGGAACATCCTGCGTATATGTGCAGATTATATACGGCTCAAAAAGGCTCTAGAAAACGACTTTATATTTAAATAGTTGATCGCGACTCTTCGTGGCCAGACCCTGATGATAAATAAATCCTTTTTAAATCTTTGTTTCATCAGTTCTTTATCAATTTTTCTAACTCCGATTATGGAAAGGAGCAAACAGGGCAAAAACCCGTGTATTCATATTTCTGTCAGGTTTTCTCTCAAAGAAATCACGGACTAGTAAACTAAAATTACGGTTGAAATTCGTCTGTCTGTACCCAAGTTTTGATTGAAAATCGGCAGATTCAAATCCATGTTAAGCTCAGTAGTTCATGACGAGCTGTTAGATAGATTCTTTGCGAAATTTGTTGTAAGTAAAGAGTTTCTTCCTTAACTGATTCCAATCGATGAAAACATGCATTGCTTACTACTTCAAATAGAACAAGAAATATTTCGTAATATTTCTGTGATGTATAAGCTGAGAGTTTGAATTTAATGATAACTACGTTTTAATCACTTCTTCTGTTCTAATACTAGCCGTCTACCATAACTAGGTTCAAGGTTATGTTTACATAAATAATTTGGCTAATAAAGCCAAATTTGAACCGGCTATATGCAAACCTTACATAAAAGTGAGGTGAAAACAACACTAAACAAGATTACAAACATTGACGAATATGATGATATATATTCAAACGTGTAAAGAAAATGATTGATCATCGCAGTTATCATGGAAATGCACAATTAAAGCCTGAAAAAATGCAGGCCTGACAGGATTTGAACCCATGACCTCTGCGATACCAATGCAGAGTTCCAACAACTGAGCTATCAAGATATCTGGGAACTGATCACATTGTGAGTTCGTAATATACCCGTAGAAGGTGAAAAATGCAAATAATATATAAAGGTCAGGTATTTGAACTGCGGAGAAACATGTGAATACATGATCGATCATCGCAGTTAGCAGATCTCTTTCCGTTTGGGATTAGACGTATGTTATCCACACGGCAGCTTGTTGGACTGCGGCCTGGTCATTAAAAAAGATGCGCGCGCCTCACTTTTTTATATCTCTTTGGCTGCAAAAGAAACTGAATGACCGTTATCACTGATCATGAACTATCACAGAAAATGCTGGTAGTGGACTGGGCTAGATGACGATTTAATCCACAAAGGAACGTAATCGCACTAATACCGAGCCAGTTAATTTACCGCTAATCAGACATTGTTTCATAATCGAATCAGGTTTTCGACTAGCTTGCAACAATACCAATGAACTTACTGACAATAACGAGATCAATCGTTTAACAATTTCACAGTATCACGCATATACATGATGTTTCCGTACTGAAACCACCGACAGATTTGGGAGCCAGTTATTTCAAAAACATTTTTTCTTCATTCAAACGTTTCTAAGTTTGTAAAAAAAAAATTATGGACAACTTGAAGTGCCATAAACGGGATTCATAAAATCTCTTCTGGGTGCCTCTATAGAACGAGGCAAAATGATATCAGTCTCTAGTTTTTATTTCTATCGGTCAAAAATATCAGACACTTTGCGTGCTGTTTGGAATCATTTTGTCGAAAGCCTTTATCATGAATTTATATACTACCAAGATTGAAAAATATATAGAACAAAACCGTGATACAAAAAAATTGTTTTTCACACAGAAAAATTACTGGATAAAATCCGGCGCGAAAGAAAATAATTTGGAATCCTCAACATGTGATTTTGGAAGCGCTGAAAGAAAATTCAGCATTAGGTTTTCAAATCTTTAAGGCCTCAATGTTTCTTGCCTCAAGAAGTTAATCTTGCCTCCGCATAATTAAATAAATCCTTACCCACCGACAATGTAATTAATGACAAAGGCAATATTGATCGCTTATGAAAGGCATCGAAGGTAAGAAAGATCGGTCGACAGCCCTACTGCTATCCACATGGCGAAACACTCTTCTTTTGTTTGCTTTTTTTTGTTGGCCGATGCCGTACCGTGACTTGTGCGAACCTTCCGATATGATAAATAAATTTTGTGTCCAGTTTGATCGTTTAAGCGATCCGACAGAATTTCCACGCGTTCAAAACGAAACTCTGACATCTCGAGCAATATTCTACATGTTCCGGTCCTGTATCAAGATTGCATTGTGCGAGCCCCTATAAAAGAGAATTGTTTATAAATTACTTGTATAGGAACAATTTTTAAAGTACTTTACCCGGAATAAATTGTACTGATTATCTTTTCCTCGCTCCGGCATCGATCCACACCGGAAAAAACTATCTGTTGAACTGAATAACTTTGGATCCTGACAATATCGGGCACTGCTCTTCAGAAATCCTTGGTGATTAGTTATTGAGCCTTTAACACGAATTTTTTTAAATCCAACGAGATTTTTGAATAGTTTGAGATGCGCATCTTTTGTGCAAGCGCCTTTCCGCGAAGTTCCCGGCTTTCCAATGACTGTTTCGCCCGAGGTGTCGTTGTATTTTGCGTTCGCAGGTTCACCTGCTATCTACGTAACTTTTGCCTTATTAAAAGCGCTCTCTTGGCTGATAAGTCCCAATTAAAAGTAAATGTTTCCATTTCACAATGCAAATAAAAGGTTTAAAAGCAAGTAAATTCTTATATCTGCCGGATATTGCTTTGTAATGCGAATTTGTTTTGGCTTCAAGGCAAATACAAACGCCTGCCTTGATCTATTACCCAGGGATGGGTGTCACTCCTCGGAAGATTTGCGTTTGATTGAAATGGGGAATCGCGGTAAAAGCTAGAACTCGGCTGTCAAACGGGAGAAAAATCGCCTTTTTGAATGTAAACAAAAGCCGCAATTTATCAGGGAAATTAGATGTGGCTGCTGGGCACAAGTTTTTCGAATATTTATACAAATTAGTTTTTGAAGAGTATCCCGCTTTTGCGCGGTGAGAAAAATAAGAAACTACAGAAGTCAGGAAGAAACTTCTTCTGGAGTAGCTTTGACAGCGCACAACGCTCCAGGGCATGGAACCAAAAGGTAAGCCGATATTATATATTTCAGCACAGCTGAAAGCTACGTTCCCTTTAAACCCATTCAAAGGCCGAAATTGAATCTGATAAAATTTTAATTTCCGCTTTTTTTGCGATTGAAGTTCTCGTATCGTTTCCTTGTCGAATGAATCGTTTTTGTATCACTTTTCTCTGGCTTTCGACCCTTAAACATCTGTACAAAATTACTTTTACATGTTCACTATTAACCCGCGAATACAACCAATGGCGCAAATTCAGTGGAACGAACTGATTGTAATAAAATTTTGTTAATTTCAGCTCTCACACACTTCTTATGTACACTGCAAAAGACAAGAATTGTCAGTGTTCGTACCTTAGGGTGTGTTGTTAATTGCTTTCTCTGGCATATTTAAGTTTTATATACGTTGATTACATCGGCCTCTTATCCTACCATAAAAGTAAAAACGAAATTTGAAAGCCATTAACTACTTTTCTCGTCTCAATGCAAGGCCTATTTTCATCGTCTATTGCAAATCATGTTTTCTCAAAGCAGTTGACATTTTTTGTAATAATTAAAATTTCTGTTTCGTCGTATGCTCAATAGAGCTTGTTCAGTTTGTTCTTGTGGAAGTTTATCGGCCTTATTAGCCTGGCCTCCCCCACTTAGCATTATATTTGAAATATGTTAATTCCTACCTCTCGCTTGAATCGATTGCAGCCAGTTTGAGTTTGAAAACTGCTCTGTTCTTACAAAAATCCGCGATTTGATTCCCTTCGGCGCACTCATTAAATATTTCATTGATGTAGACCAGCTTTAAAAGTCGCTATTTCTCTTTGCTGTAAATAGCTATGTCGGGCAGGCATTAGAGTTTTCTACTGCTTTCAAAGCTTAAATGATAGTCTTTTTTATCAAAACAATCGCACAAACCTATGAATTTTTCATGCGGAGGTGGAATAAGCAAACTTTAATAGGTCCAGCAAACGCCGGCAATTTTTGCTGGCAGCTGTTGACGCGCGCTTCAATTCAATCGGCAGGATCGATTTCCTCGGTTCAATAAAATTTCTATCTGTTGTGATCTATCAACGGTGATGTTGTAACACTTTTTCAAAACTTTCGATGTCCGCATTGTCGCCATAGCGGCCTAAAAATTGGCATTACGTTCTGAGAAGTCGAAAGGACCATTATTTAGTTGGACGCGTGTTTGGCTGAAGGACGAAAATCAAAGAAGCCTATTGTTCCATCAATTCTGTTGATTGTAGAAGCACTAACACGTTTTAGGCTTGACCGCGGAGAAAGTGCTAATACCACAGCGGGAGGTATCTGGGTATGTTATTTTCGATGTTACTCGATAAAACAAGAAAAGACATTTTTCTAAATTAGTTATTTAAGAATTTCTCCAGCATCGACAGCACAGTGTGTCTTAAATTTGGAAATATTATAAATTCAACTATTGTGTTTCATTCATTCTCTTTTTGGACCCTATTTTACTATATTTCTCGACACACTTTTTTGCAACCTAACAATAATTCATGAAGTGTTTTGCCATTTCTGTAGTAACCGATGCACTCGCTTTTCTGAGCATAGAGAAAGGTATCTCAGCATGAATAATTCATATAATTATTTTACGTTTTACTTTGATTGTTGCCCTGAAATTTCTTAATAGAAGTCACTCGTAAACACACTGTCAGGCCAATATCTGCGCTTGCCATAAAAGATGACAGTTCTCGAAAAATGCCACCATGACCCGTGATTTTCAAACAACAAAACACACTTTAAGCAAGATTTATAACCTGCAAATGGGATATTCTACAAATAGTGCTCTTTTAGATGTTTGTGTATGAGAAAAATCTGACGGAAAGTAACGTTGACTAAGAGAGTTTCTCAAACCGAACTCATCGTAAAGACCTGTCATATCTATATGCGACATGAAAATGGAAATTAATTGTGCAGTTTTTCGTATTCAATGGACAATGAGCTGTGAGTAGTCTGTAACAAGATTAGCCTTGTTTTTTCATAAAAATTAACTGCATTTGCACCAACTTAACCGGATTTTGCGAAAGTTGAAACTTCTATTTACATGGGTGTTTATTACTCATGTCTAGAGTCGCTTGGGAGCGTGAACGTGCGAAAAGTGCCGCCATCAACAGCAGCTGTTAAGCATGTGAGCATGCGCTGGTTTTTACACGATGCAGTTATTACTTAGGCCCGTCCTCTCGGAAGCTGATTAACTTCCGGTATGAACCCCGCATTTAGTTATGGTATTGAAACGACTTTAAACTCAGTAGGTTCTCTTGTGTCAAGCCGAGAGGTCAATTTCCTTTTTCCGAGTTGGGGGCTAGTCTATATTTTTTGTAATCAATGGAAAATACCGTGTGCGATTTAAATATTCATGAGAGAACATGTAATATCTTTCATAGCAACTCGTTGAAAACATGACTTCTCTATGCCAGTACTCCATCTTCCATTCTCTCTGAGTTTTGTAAATCATTCAAAAAGCAACTATATATTATAAAAATATTCATATTGCTTTACAGCATGTCATTTTCGACGAATTTCCATTAGAAACAAGCGCTATATCATCAGGATATATCTGTGGAAATAATAGATCAATGGATTGAACGAAAGTTGACTGTAATCAAACCCAACCTACCTGATAGACTGACCTTTTCCTGCGATACTGCCATAACAGTTTATAGGCATTTTTGTTTGAGATCGTTTTTCTTGGCCAAAAAAAGCGGAGAATAACGACAAAGATTTTCCTTTTTAGTGGAAATGCATTTAAATGAGCGAGCTTAGCCTTGCGTAATTACATTGTCTTAAGTGCCCTTTTGTTTCAACCTCGAGTAAAAATGCCAAGTTTCCTTTTCATTACAAATGTTAACAAAAAGAAATTTTAGAGTGAATAGACAGGAGATCCATTTTAAGTATTCAAAGGTGAAATTTCCGTTCCCACATTCACCGCTTTCCAAAGCTTGCCCTTGGTTGTTGTTGACCAAGTGAGGCTCAGCCGAGGCACCCAATGTGCAGGTTCAAGTGGCATTTGACACCCGATTTCAACAGCGAATACTAGATGAAATTGCGGGAGCCCCCTAGTAACTCTAACCGGAATCCTTGTAAAGTAAACGAATCTCTCATAAGGTGTTTAATGACATGTATTTTCCAAAGAAGCAAATAACATTGTGCTAGAAGTGTATTCAACCTTACTGATATTAGCTGTGAATAAACCTGATTATACTTTCAGACACGCCACAGATTCATATCGAAACGGCGCCATCCATCGATAGCAAGATGAACGAAGGAACAAGTCGGACATCGAGGGTTCGCTTCTCTGCTAACACAGACACATTTAGCGAAGAGGAGGAAGCTGACATTCGCCACAAGCGTCTTCTTCGCTATTGGTACAAAGGAGGACGCAGGTATAGCGAGGCTGAAAAGGCTTTTCTGAGCCGAGTAAGAATACCCTCTGTAGGACTTCTTGGTGATGGAGAAACAAAAGTGGGATGGCTAAGATTTTTCGACCCTGGAGGTAAGCGAGGCACTATTCATTTATTTTTTCGACAGTTTTAAAAAGATTTCTTGCCAGAGGATTACAATCTATAGCAAAAAAAGTAATCCGCATTGTAAAATTAGGCCGCCTCGCGGCGATCTAACTTTGTAAAATGTTGTTTATTTTTTTTTCACGGTGCTTTCAAGAAAAATTTGACATCCCCAAGCCTAAATAAGTTATCATAAAACAATCTCACTGTGTAAAATAAGTTCGAAGGCGACACATGGTCTTTGAACACAGTGCGAGATGTCCTTATGTGTTTGTACATATCTCGCCCGTGCTTTATCGGGAATTGTGACAATTTTTAATGATGAGTGCGTTGATAGGATTGCGACTGGAATTTTCGTATGATCCTAATTCAAAATCATTTTAATATATATACTTCTTGAATCGATCGTACGTCCTTTGTTTATAGATATATACGTATAAAAAATAGCTAATGGAACCGACACGAAGAGGTTTTAAAAAATACATTTCACCGTCGATGTTTTAATCGAATCATTCTTTGCAATATAAAACTGTATAAAGTTGTGCTTAACTAACTGAAGATGCTAGAATAAAATTGTGGCCCCATAGATTCTGAGACGGCTGAGACATTTGCTTTGCAAATTTTAGCTTAACGTTACATGGTTTGTCACCTACTTATGAAATGAATTTTAATTACGGAGCATATATATTTGAATTGTGGTGTCCAACAAAATGTGCTTGACCATTGCATTTCTATAGTTCAGCCATAAAGATGAGTTATTCTTCATAAATAGATATATAACCTTGCCTAAGAGGGAGTAATTTTTCGTCTGCACCGAAAGAAAACAGAACTAATTCGCTTCCTGGCTTTTGAACGCTCGACGAAATTGAATAATTGCCATAGACTATAGAACCAAACACGTTTCAGAACGGTGTCTGATTTTCACTGAAAACTATCAAAACGTATTTACTAGCTTCTAAAATCTAGAGCATTTTCTCTCTTGCATGCCTCTTCCTTTCTGAACTTCAGAAATATGTCCATATTTATCGTTAATAGTCTTGCCATCTGTCTAGTTTTAAAATGAGGTCATTTTTGTATTCAATCAATGTTTTGCTTCCTTATTCCTATCAATTGAATAACATACAATTACGGTTGACATGTACTTCTGCGGCTTGGTTCTCTGAAAGACTGAAAAGTGTCCTTAATTTTTTTTATTTTAGTGAAAATAAAAATAATAAGTTAAGTAAAATGATGAACTTTGAGTGGAAATAGTCATACTAAGCCTTAAAATCCAGACACGATTGTCATTATTTTAGACGAAGCTTTACGAACCTGTTTTCCTACGTTCAACAGCCAATCCGTAATTGTGGAAATTGAACAATAAGAGAGAAAAGAATCAGAAGGTCGGCCGTTCAGAAACTAGGGCTATTCATTCAACTAAAAACTCGAAACGGAGACGAATGGTAAGGAAATTCGCTGGGAAAGTTTTCAGAAAATCGGGAAATTTTGAGTTACCGAAAAGCTAATCATTCAACTGGAAATTTCGAAATTCCGAGAGGAAAGTTAAAGGTAACGAAAAACCCTTTAGCAAATGTCCGAAAATTTCGGTAACCCTCGCAAGTTTCAATTGCCCTCTTGACCGGAAATTCCAGAAAATGTTGAACCATTCGCCACTGAAAATTTCTGGAGATGCGAACCGGAATTTTGGTGGAATGGAAAGCCCTCCAGGAGACCAGCTTAGCTTGTCAGTATGTTTGTGAACGTTTGAGAAAGCATGGTTTCTTTTATTGTTAGCTCAGTGAAGATTCTTCCAAGCCAAGAACAAAAAAGCAGTGAACTGTTAGCGTTACACGTTGAAGTTCAAACGTAAATCTTGACCGGCTGAAAAGCAGAGGTCGATAGTAAAAGTGATGTCATAGCGATAACCGTTGACGACTCCACGCTAAGTAGATAGCTTGGACTCGTGATTCAAACTGAAAATTAAACTGATGAAAAATGAAAATTTCTTTCCAATTTTTGGTGCAAACTCACTCGTTATGACTGTCTTATGGTATTTTAGTCGCTGTGGTTGCCATGCTGATAATTAAACACATAGTCAAGGGGTTAACGTCCATCGTAAACATTTTTGGTTGCAAAATTTGCCTTATCAGCATAATCGACCAGTTCTGTGTATTAGCATGATTCACTACTATGCCAGGGAGCCTGATGTATTGAATGCTTTTTCTGTGATGAAGGTTTAAAAGCTCAAAATTTTCTAAAGAATGTATTAGCTCATTAGCGCTTTTGCCACTTTGCAGTTTTCTTAAGACAATTTCTCGCTCTATATCACAGGCTCTTAACTGTTTGAAGTGAGTTCGTTGCTAACATGTTGCCTTCCGAAGCGTCTGACCACGTTCATTTAAGCGATTGATTGATTCTATACGCAAAGCCGTATGCTTATGAGCCAAACTTTGAATAATGACGTCATCACGAATCCCTATATACGGACCCTTGGCACGACGCTCCTCATTCAAAAGAGCAACAGAGCTCCTGGTCATCGGAAGACAGCATCACCACTGATGACTCGCTGGGCCGGCCAGAGGTTACTATCGAATTATCAACTAATTCAGTGCAAGAAATGAACGCAAACTGCGGTGAAAACAAAATTATATCTTTGTACTTGATGTTTCGACAAGTGATCGTTGAGAAAAGAAGTAACAACTAAATTTCACATTAGTAGCTGATTAACGCTAAAATGGACATAAGCTGAAAAATGCATAATAAACGAAGCGCAAACTAATAAAATAACGCTTTTCGCTGTTAGCATTATCATTTTGGGAAAGTTTCAATTCCTTAATAAGCAGAGTCTCCCTTATCTTTTAATGGACATCTGACCGTTCTTTTGCTAACATGCTTTTTCTTCTTCATCTTTATCCCAGGTGATCGGCTCTACTACTGGCTTCTAATTGTCTCCGTAGCGGTGGTGTACAATTCATGGGTGCTTATATTAAGGACCTCATTTCCCGAACTCCACAAGAGACATGAGATTGTTTGGATGGTCATTGATTATCTCTGTGATTTCATTTACGTCCTGGACTTTTTCGTCAGTTCTAGAACAGGTTACATGGAAGATGGCATCATGCAAAAGGACATCCAAAAAATGCGGAAGCATTATCTACACACGAGAGCGTTTTATTTAGACGCCGCGTCCATCGTACCTCTAGACATTGCGTATTTTTTAATCGAGCATGAGCCTGCGATACGTATGAACCGCCTTATTAAGTATCATCGGTTTTGGCATTTTCTTGACCGCACAGAGAGTCGGACAAGCTATCCAAACCTATTCAGACTGGCGTCCTTGATGCAGTTTATTCTCGTCATAATCCACTGGAACGCTTGTATTTATTTTATAGTGTCACGAAAAATTGGATTTGGATCGGACTCGTGGGTTTACCCCGGAATAAAAGATGGAGAGGGTAACCTAACAGACTTGCACAAGTCTCTGACAAGAAAATATATATACTCTTTTTATTGGTCGACTCTGACGTTGACCACGATTGGCGAGGTTCCTCCGCCGCATTCTAACGAGGAGTATCTTATTGTCACCATCGACTACTTGATAGGTAAGTTACTTATCATCGGGGAAGGGGGGGGGCCTGGAGGGGGCTGTAACTCTACAAAGGTTTGTACGGGGGGGGGGCTTCCCTCCGAAGTTAAAACCTTCGTATACTATTTTGACAGAAAAGGGACTCCTTTCACGTGCCTACTTAAGAACACGTACTGCATCCTTTTCTAATTAAACCCTTGAAGTGCAGTCCATGAACAATACTACAAGAGAAAATCAAGCATTACTAGAAGAGAAATTAAAACGACTTGAAAAATATATAATATAAAATCATCGGTTTACTTTCCGGAAGGTAGTGGGTCTCGGCGCCTAAGACCTTTTTCTTTTAGGTCAGGTAGTTTCGGAACATGTATGGGCGGGGTATTTTAACGGTACATTGATCCGTGTTTAATGCTATGGATTATTCAGGTGTTCTGTTCAATGTTATGTCTTATTCAGGTGTTCTGCTTTTCGCCACCATCGTAGGAAATGTAGGAAGTATAATTACAAACCAGAACGCTGGCAAAGTGGACTTTCAAAATAAAATGGACGGAATAAAATCCTACATGCGATTCCACAAGATACCGCAACATCTTCAGCAAAGAGTTATCAAGTGGTTTGATTATCTGTGGATGAACAAGAAGCATCCAGACGAGGAAGAGTTGCTGCAGTCATTACCCGATAAACTGAGGGCAGAGCTGGCCATCCATGTCCATTTGGATTCACTGAGAAAGGTTGAAATTTTTCAGGACTGTGAAGCGGGATTTCTTAGCGAGCTGGTCTTGCGTCTTCGTCCACAACTATTTTCGCCAGGTAACATTCAGTTAATCGAGGTTTTCTGAGATACGATCTTTGCGCACTCAAATTATTCTGTAGGTCTTCCAGTCTAAATGATGTCTTCAGGAGATTCGCTCTGAAAAATGCCATACTATCCATTCAGAAATGCGTATGCTGTATCGAATTGGCTGCTGCTTTCGCACAAAAATTTGAAAACAAGCAATCAGTCCTCCAGTTAAAAAACTTATCTTTGTACGCTCCAAGGGAGGACATTTAACCCGCATGGTTTGTGCGCCTATTCGACCCGTATTACCAACGCATCACTCACGTGACCTTGTCATTTCCGAATACGCAAGCGGAGAGGTTTCAAAGGTCTTACCGCAAAAGCAGACTAAATAGCGGGAGAGTCAGTATGCGGAGGCTGACAAACAACAACGACTAGCTCAGCGCGCAATGCATGCTAGTGAAATCTCTTCCTTTGTACGCCAGGCGCGTAGCTTTTACTGAAACGACTTCCCAGAAATATTAAAACTATAACATTTTGATGTTACTAGTGTCATCTTCATAAAGAGGTCAATGATAGTTAGCGTCAGCTTTGATAAGCATTTTGTAAACAATGGTCGCTCGATTTTTTCTTCCACCTTGCTCTCATTTATTGATTCTTATGTCATCTCGATATTTTCTCACTTTGCCTTGAAAATGATGTTAGGAACATCGAATTACCGACTATAATTGACTTCATAATTTCTTTTTTTTGGCAGGGGATTACGTCTGCAGGAAAGGCGAAGTGGGTAGAGAAATGTACATTGTAAACAGGGGCAAACTAGAGGTAGTGTCTGAGACCGGAACCAAAGTTTATGCCGTGTTGGAGGCTGGGAGTTACTTCGGGGAGATCAGCGTGTTGTGTATGAGCGCCGCCGGGAACCGTCGGACTGCTTCGGTTCGTTCTGTCGGCTACTCGGAATTGTTCTGCTTGTCGAAACATGATCTCATGGAAGTACTCGACGAGTACCCTGAGATAAAAACTAAGATCGAGAGCATCGCTAAGCAGCGTTTAGAGAATGACAAGCGTCGAACGAGCGTACTTCTGTCCAACAAACACGACAAAAATAGGACTAATGAGAATTGTGCTGACACGGAGCCCAGGGTGAAGAGCAGAGCATTCGCCAAACTGGAGGAGAGGATTGCAGTCCTTGAAAGAGAGCGAGAAAACATTTTGGAAGAAATGAAACGTCAAAGGGAAGAGTTTTCCGACAGAATATCCGACCTAGAGACATCAATGGCGCAGCTGTCACGAGAACGCGTAAGACCCACCTCGAGATCTTTTGATTTTGTTTGGAAAAGAAGATAACTGCGAGTCCCGGCTGGTCCCCGGTCAGTTATAACTGTCTTCTACGAGGTGCTGTCTTCTAATACTGATGTTGAAATAATTTGTTTGCGCTTCATACAAGTATCAAAGAGACATGAATGACTCTATGGAGGTGTCATAGTGGATAAACTGTTTTGAAATGGCTTCTTTTTATGATCAGTTTCCAGCTATCTGACCAAGGTAATCTGATGCACATTACCAGCTGAATTGGAAGAATTCCCCCGTAGTATTATACCTAATCGCCGCTATCTACCTACGACGGCATACCAGGCGAGTTTGGTCAAGTTATGGCACGTACTGTAAAATTACCCATGGCACCTGGTGTGCCACCGAATCGTACCAAAAATGTACAATTATTCCCAAGTGGGTATGATATCGCAGCCTTATCAGGTCAGTGACTTGATTTCGCAGGACAGTGGACACAGCTTTTGATTGGCTATTTGGGTATTTAGGTACGGTGAGTTCCAGAGTATCAGCTGAAGGAACAGATGAAGCGAGACGAAAAATTATCTTGACGCAATGGCCTTCGCCACCTTCAATTACTCGCTCGCTTTCAAAGACTTTTTATTCCCCCGTGTATGCGTTTCTACCATATGCATTATATAAGAGTTATATTAGAGGCGAGTAAATATTGAAATGGCGCCCTGTTTAATTCTTGCTTTCAAACTTCTAGTTCTTCTTTCATATCTGGTAAATAAGTTTTAGCGTCTGAGAAAGAAATTATTTGAAGCTTTATGGACGTGTTCGCATTGTAGAAAAATAATCAAGATTGTGCGACGAGTTTGAAGCAATTACCCGGCTGTAAATTGACAGCTTTTCTAGTGCTTTAGCAAGTTTAATCACTTCCTGGCAAGGAGTTTATACAGTGTAGATTTAATCAATGATAGTTCCTCTTATGGGTTCCTCTACGCGTTTATTGCTTTCTGATCTGACCACGAAAAAAATTACATGAAAATCTTGCCGGAGACTGACTGATTTAAATAACTTTTAAATACTTTAATTAAATGATGGAAAATCTTTGCCTACCAAAATAATTCAGAAAAAAAATACAAGAACTCTATATTCAAACTGAAAAGCGGGAATTTTCAGTTACCTACAAAAATCATATGTCAGAAGCGGAAAATATCTTTGTTTAGTATATACATATAAAAGGCTTTAATAAAGATGTATTAATCTTATCTTTATATTCAGTTCTGTTTTGTTCTGTTGTTATGCTTTAATAGAGCGAGAAACTGGGAAATACGCTCGACTTCAGTAGTGTCAATCAAATGAAAATGAATCAAACAAAATGCACGGGCGAAGGGTTCAAAAAGGGGGCATATGTTATAAAACATTCCTAGGAAAGTTTCCGTAAAAACGGAATAAAAATAGTAGAATTCCCGAATCGAGGCACTCAACAGGAACTCCTGGAAATTCCAAAGGAAATCCATACCGAAGGGTAATATCCGGCACGAAATTTTGTCCGTGAAATTTGGGTATACCAAGCGAGGTTGTCCCCCGTAAATTGGGGAAAATGCTATTCCATTCACTTACTGGGCGACGTCCTTGAGGCAGGGCAGGGGACTGTGTCTCCAGAACTGTAGAATTAGTAAGATTTTGCTTCCTTTTCCAAACTACGATCCATTATTGAAGAAAATTATATCCATTTTCATTTACAACATTTTACAATTTTATTGGCTTGCTGCAAATTATGAATCACCCTTTCTGATATTAATATACATTATCTTACAAATTTTATAATATTTAACGTTTGACTTCAGGCCGTACATTATACATTCAATCTACATCAATTAAGGGAGCTAAGTGAAAGAAATTTAAGGATTCCTGAAAAATAGTTCCTTGAGTTAGAAAAACGCTAAAGGAATAGTAATAAACCATAAATGAACAAGGATGGTTAAGGATGGAGAAAATTAACACCGATTACAAACAACGAACTTGAAAAATTTAGGATAAGCTTTTCAAAATGTGCAAATCATTACATAACCCTTTCAAGTCTGTTGGCCGCAAATTGCAAAATCTCACAAAGGACATTTTGGGTCGAGTTTAAGCTCGCGGAGTGTGTTTTTCTCCTTTTGTCGTCGTGTCAACCAGTTAGTGAGATATGTTGCATGACGATCTAGTGGCTAGACTGATCTAGACTGAAAGTTTGTGATCTTCATGTAAAAGCAACCTTCATTTAATTTTTTTATTTCATTAATTCTCTATCAGATTTTAACTAACTTATTATATAAATAGTTTGGTCCTCTCATCACTGTAATGATAAAGTAATTGATACGAGGCCGAACGACGAAAAGCGCGGAAAAATAGTTACATGAAGCCGTGAGTTTGTTTCAAATGTCCGAGTCGCTTAGAGCGCAACATCTCGAACTTATTTTGGGCAAATTCTTGCACGAGACTCTGAGCAATTGTTGAAGCATGATAGAGTAAAAAATGCATAATTTGCCGCTTAATTCATTTGAAACATCTTCTTTGTTCTAATGGCTCAGAAGCAATTTCTTATTACCATAAATAAATAAAACATGTAATATACAATTAAGCAAAGACTGCCAATAGTTTCTTACCCACGTTACTTACTCTTAATTTCACGAATGTTCTCAGCATATAATAAAAACGGTTAATAATTTTTGAATGCTTATACTTTCAAAGTATATGCATTATACAGTTAATTTTTTACCGTTTCCCTTTCATGTAATTGCATTTCTGTTTTTGTTTCTTTACATGTATAATCCTGCAAAATTGCGAATATATTTATCCATTAAGCTTTGCTGTCGTGTCATTTCAACCCAATCGGGAGAATAATATTTCAGCAATAAAATTAAATTTGTAAGCTGTGCGCATTTTAAGTTTTAAGTCTGGATAGCCAATCCGACCTTCTTAAAATTTTTTCATAACTTGGAATAACGCCGTATTTGTAGAATAACTTATTGTAGTTAATTTTATGTCCTACCAGGAAGTACTGAATGAGCCTAAAAAAGCACTGACATTTTATGCGAACATGAAACACCTCGATAACCTCTTTAATACTGTACAATTGAATTATCTAATTACTTAAGATTGCAGGCGTATAACTGTAGTCCGATCTCACAGGTCGGGCAGGAATCCCATGATGCATTGCAGCCTGCATGTCTACAAACTCTTCTAGTACATCCGGGTAATATCGCTCATT
>OMLO01000437.1_pt1 | contig 26759 bp, 33 predicted proteins | sample 1674811 | NCBI WGS metagenome assembly OMLO01 (sample SAMN06265003, study PRJEB25207) | coral metagenome | isolation source: Coral host | place: Mexico:La Bocana,Puerto Morelos, Mexico | collected 2008-11-13
ACAACAACAACAACAACAACAACAACAACAACAACAACAACAACAACAACAACAACAACAACAACAACACCAACACCAACAACAACAACAACAACAACAACAACAACAACAGCAACAACAACAACAACAACAACAACAACAACAGACCCCGCTTGCTGCAAAAACATCGTAAATAATTACTATGGTTTTGCAACAACAACAACAACAACAACAACACCAACGACGACTACGACGACGACACGAACTACAGTAATTAGCGCACGTCTGACATCGTGTCATGTCAGCAAGCACTGAGCGAGAATGACAATCACTGACAACAATCTTGATATGGCTAGGCGAGTTGCAAGTTGCTGGGCTCCATCATTTGTGCATTGAGCTGCCCACGGTTCTCCCACACCAACGCCGCTGCTAAAACCATCACTGAAATATCCCTTGCTGACCAACTCGTTGGTTAAAAAGCCTCGCGTGCCCCGTTTTGCCACCTGGACTTTCAAGTCGGCAACGATGGTTGAATGGACATGGGCATGAAGCTGCGCCACTGCCAAGGCTTCCGTCTTCCCTATCTGGAATGCCCTACTCACCGCTGCAGCATTGTCCCATTCCTGGAAAATGCATGGAACTAGTTAGTCCAGTTTGCAGTTTGGAACCAAAAAGAACATCACTGTCTGTCAGAACTGTTACGATTTTTTGGTCAAGCTGGGATGTTTGGCAAGAGTCGACCAATTGCTGCTCAGCATTGCCTCCACCAATCTTGACAAGCACACTGACTTGTCTCAACAGTGCGAAGCAATTCGGGCTGCGCCGCGTCGTAGTTGACGCCAAAGTGATTCCTCTGGATGCAAAAATTTGCTCCTTGACGGTAGTATACTGCCCCACTGTTGCGTACACTGTATGAGCCGTCGCCTGGTACCAAATAAATTGCCAACAACAAACTACACAAAAAAAATCACCACCAAATGCCAAGCAAGATTGGCATTAAGGAATTATGCCAGATGTCAACATGTCTATAAGAACTGCACGCCTTGAAAGCATCTGGTACCTCGGCCATATCGATTTCCAAGAGCTTGATTCCAGCCATGATGCACAAAAAGGCCGTGCTCCTTCGCCAGCCTTTGATGTATCCAATGCTAAAAGGGGGTAGCAGGTCGCCTGAGTTACACAGTTCGATAATTATTATCATCCTTCGCTTGCAGAACTGAAAACAACATCATGATGCATTGAGGCCAAGGCTGTGATTCGACAAAGGTTGCAATGGGCTATAGGCAAACTCCGACATCTTTGGGTCGGGAAGGGTGACTGCGAGGCGTTCAACACCATGAAGTCTGTCGCTGTCAGTTCTCATCCTTTGCCACAAAAACAATTGAACCAACAAAGTAACAACTGATTCTGACATGATTCGCTTCTCACAGGAGAGAAACATCGCAAACCTTCTACGCTGAGCGCCGAACCCTTCTGAACCAATTAAGCGGACCAAGGTCTCCATGTCTTCAGGCTCAGCCATTGATGCAAACCCAAAGTCCGCCCGGTACCCCAACTGCCACGGACGCAGTTTGACCGGGCCCGGGTCAAAGCTGTCGCATACACATTCCTGCAACAGATTATTTATGAAAACAAATTCTCTCATGTTATTACGCCTGTGTGGGAACACCAAAGGTTTGCACACGCCTCTCGTCTGCTGGAGGCGGAAATGACAAATCCATCCACTGGGCAAAATCGTGAAGACACTCCTGTCACATGTCTTTGGCATTAACAAACATAAAGACAAATTTTGAGCGGCAACCAAACACTGCTCAAAGCTGCACTTGTTCTGCCTCGCTGGGAAATTTCGCCCGAAGAAATTTGTCAACACCTCCGCAAGGAACAACCTCTTCATAGAACCTGACATGCACAAGTTCTTGGTTTGCTGGCCTAACCTGTGTGTGGCATGGCGATGCAACTTGAAACAAAAGTGCTAGACATCAACAATTGCAGGTCAGGCCTCAATAACTGCAGCCCAGGAACCACTTCACAATCTTGTCTACACAAGGACAAGAGACTGGCACTGGGAAATGGAGGCGTTGTTGTTTGGCTTTCCCAGCCGCCCCTTCGCCAGACTTGCGTCTCTTGCTGGCTGACGACATGCCGCGGTCCCAGCAGACTCAACAACTTGTAACTTGAGATCACTCCCTGACATGTCAACACATTGCCACTGTTCATTCCCTGCCCATAACATGTCAACGCATTGGAACTGCATCTGAGACATACATGAAATTTTCCAAAGGCATCTGACTCTGTCATTGGCAATGCATCTCGCAATTCTTGTTTGGCCCTTTTTGTTGACTGGTTTTCCGGCATCATATCAAAGTTAAAGGCGCTCACCTGGCATACCTTCTCACAAACAAACTCTCACACCCTCCAATTAATGACCCCGCTCATTAATTAGCACACCTGAGGTACCGGGAGGATGCAAAACAACACTCTGAAAGCGACTTTAGACCAAAACGCTTACAGTGTACTACATGCGTTGTTTAAACTTGTCGAGCTACCAGCGTGACCTGCATGAAAGCTCGGCAGACTGGCAATCATTGCCTGGGCCCAACAATAACTTTGCGAAAAAGAAAGGGGAAAATATCTCTGCACAAATCAAGCCCAGAAAGCCCCAAAAGCTCAACTTTAACTGTCAAATTGCCCCTTTAGCTTACAGCTTCAGGTTTTCGGTTTTTGAGGGTTTTGGCTGGGCACTGACATGCTGAACTGTCCGAAACATATCCGCGCCATATCAAATCATCCCAACTTCAAAACAAAATACGTCACAACGTTGCCATATTATCCCGACACTTCAACATCAACCAAAGGAACCACGCTGAAGTGTCCAATCCGACCTCGGATCGGACACTTCATCATCATAAAAACTTTTCCCGTCACATGCATCAACAGGAACAAAACTCTCGCGATTTTTTTCCCTTAACGTTTAGGGTTTAGGATTTAGGGTTTAGGATTGTAAAAAAAAGAAAATGCTGCTGCTGAAGTGTCTAATCCGACCTCGGACTGGACACTTCAACCATCATGATAACAAGTTTCTTCAGCATCAGATTGGACACTTCAAGTCAAACACACAACATCCCGTACAAGTGTCCAATCCCAGGTCCCTTTGGCCACTCCCAGCCCCTCAAACGAAGTAATTGTTTGTCAATTTCTGTTTGCGACAATCAGAGCAAAGACTGGCACATGCGGAAGTGTCCTAAGCCACCTCGTTTTGGACACTTCATTCAAGCCAACCTTTGGCGGCTTGAAGTGACCAATTAGCTGTTACATCATCATGTTGGCCCCCGAGCCATGGCATCTGACATTTTTCACGTGGAGATGTTCACTTCGAGATTGGGCGTCACATTAGAGAAATTTTCATGGGCAGTGAATGCAGAAGACGTCAAATCCTTCATCATGTTCAGATCACCTGGCGCGGGCTTTCGCCTTTGCTTTTGACTTGGCCACACCCTTTGCCTTTGGCAAAGGTTTTGCTTTCGGGGAGGCCCGCTGCACGGCTTTCTCAGCCGTGTCTAAAGCTTCCGCAAATGGTACACCTGCTGCCCAAGCAGCTGCAGCTGCTTGGTAAACTATGGCTTTTGTGGCCTTCTCAGCATATTTTTGAGCATTCTTTCGGTCATCCCTGCCACGCACCAACCTGACTGATTAATGGGTATCTGACCCAAACAACCATCTTAAAAGCAACCTTGCAAAAAACGTAGAAAAAATCAATGACTTCCCTGTGTCGCTGCCTAAAGCATGAAAGGACTAAAAACTGATGTTGACATGGAACTTCAATGTGTTCGGCAATGGCTCAAATCCTCGTGGACGGCTCGGTCCAATGCCCAGTCCACCATCAGCACCAGCATGGAGTGTCGCTGGAGCAAAGGCACACCTTCAAGCATCAATCAGAAGTCAAATTCAAATCTGGTGCTATGCAAAACAGAATCTTGAAACTGGCTCTCCTTCGAAAGTTTTTCTGAAGAAATTCAGCACAGTTATCTTGTGACATCTTACCAGGACAGTCGCTATGTGGCCCGATGAACACACAAACAATGGAGCAAATTAAAGTCAAGCGGCGCAGAAATATCTAAAGGGGGGGCAGGATCGAGATTGCCATCCAGCCAACATTCAAGATGATTTGCAGCCCGGTCCAGGCCATAGCTTCGCAATGTGGGTAGATATCTCCTAACATGATCCATGTACTCCTGCGACATCGCTCGCTTCTCCGCAAAACCTGGGGCAATGTCTTCATGTTGTCAATGAAACTCTTTGCTCAAGTACAAAAGGACCTTGATTCCATGGGATCAGGGGTCTGTTCAAAAGGGCTTAGGAGCAATTCAATGTTCGAACGTGGTAATCTTTAACTACTGATGGCCTAAAAGCATTATCAGCATGAATGCAATATTTGTCAACACCAAAAAAGGACAGGCTGCCCGCCTGCAGGAACTCCTCCAGCCAATCGTTGCTCCCCGAACTTGGCAGGATACCACAGCAAGCAATTCTTGAAGTCGGTTTCCTGGATGTATTGTTTTGTCCTAGGCGAAGAATGCAACAGCTACAAGGGCGCCCTTGACTATTTTCTGAATAATGGGGACTCCCTCTTTGAAATGGATCATTGAGCCAGCCTGCTACAGCAAAAATAATCTCAAACCAATAGTCACTTAGTTTTCCATCAGCAAAACTCCATCTTAACTTAAAGCCGGGAACTGGATCACCACGTCATTCGGTCTCATGTTCTCGGCATCCAGCTTCCAATATGGATCCGTGATGTGGTCAGCATCTGAACCTGAGAGCAAGGGCAGCACAATCTCGCAAGGCCACATACTGACATCAAGCCATGACTACCTGAGAACAGAACACTGCACATTCCTTTACGGATATTGTTTCGCAAGTCTTAAACAGAATCCATCAGAAAGTGTAACCAACCAGGAAGAACGTGCTGGAACTAATCAAGAACCAAATTCATCAAATTCAATTTCAAAGCCCTTTCTCACCACCCCCACAAGCCTAAAGTTTCACGGCGTTCGAATGTAAATTGATGGGGAGCGCCAGGGCCACCTTTCCCCGTCATCATGACTGGTACTCCTTCAGCCAAATATCCTTTCCTTGGCATTGACTCAATCCACACTGGAATGAACCAGTAACTGCGAAATGATCGTAATCGACCCGGGTGATTATCCCAAAGTCCAGAACCCAAACTCAAAAAACACTTTGATGATGCTATTACTCTGGTAAAAGAAATATTTGAGGTAGCCAAATTTCCAATCTCGATGCTGGTCCAGGATGAACACATCCCTGTAGCTTTCAAAAGGTCTGTGAAGCGAGGTAGTAAAGCGGCTCAAAATGTCTTTGAAATCATCAGGTGTCTGGCTTTCCCTTGAATGTCGAACCAAGTAAGCTGCTACGCTTCCAAAAACCTGGTCCAGGTCTTCATGAGAATGGCCCGACCTTAGGTGACCTAAGGTCGCGCCATTCAGCACCCGGCCCATGACAAGCATCGATAACAAACGAAGGACTGTGGAGTTTTTGAGCTCCCTGGATGTATTATCCGCCATGACGTGCAAATGCAGTTTGTCCAACCGCACATGTTTCCTCTTCAAGACTGAGAGCAGATGGACGATCAGCTCAGACATAGCTGAGGAATCTTTGGGGTGGTTGTGCCCTGACATTGCGAACATCAATCCGAAACCGTGAGCTAAAATGCCAACGACATGAAGTCGTGGCCGCTGTAACGTGCTCAGGTCTTTAGAGCGGCAGACTGCAGATCTCGGATAAGTGAATTTGCATTGGTCCATCCCGTCTATCATCACCACCAATCTGGTGGTGAATGATAGACGGGAACTTCCGCGAAGCTGCCAGTATGTGACCCTGTCACGATATTGAGAAGCAAGATGCTCCTTCAGCAACAACGTTTGTTTTTGCCTCGCCGCAACATGATTGCAGAATTCCTTAATCAAAAGACGGTGATGAAGGCACGCAGCACATTGCACGTGATTGGACTCTGAGCGCATCTTCAGGTGAGGAAATTGCGTGACCCATGTTTGCCAGAAGCACTTGAACGAGATCTTGCGAAAACCATCCTGAGAAATCATGACCTCGTAATGTTCCTTCATGGTTCCAGGGGGCAGGAATCGAACCTCGCTTTTGCAATCCTCAGCACGCACCTCCATACCAAACTTGCGCTTGCGAGTCTTGGCCTTGGGCTTGATTGTGCTCGGAAGTCTTTGATTCTGATGTCCCTCCATGATGGAGCTTGCATAGGGGTCCACCTCTGCCGACTGTTCATGCGCTAATTGGACCACCCCATCAACATCCTTGACATCAGGAAGCGTTTCAGCAACGCTTTCGTAGAGGGTCTGAAGGAAGCTCACCACTTCGGCGCTCGAAGAAGTGCCCTTTACTCGGGACTTGGGGCCTTGAACATACCTCTGATCAAATGGGGGAGCTGTAGCTCCTTCAGTCACGGCTTTCCACAACCGCGCGATCCTGCTTGAACCTGATCATTTCTGATTTAAGGCAAGTCTGATTTCAGAACGGGGACAAAAAATTTAAAAGCAATGAACTAACTGGCTTGGAATGAAATGCTAGGACCAGCCAAGATGCCCACAGAATGGAGGCGTTTCCACGTGTGGAAACAAACTTGCACGCCCAAAAACCACCACTTGATAGGGGCAAAACTGCCATCATCCTTTTGACTCGACTCGTAATGTCTCTGCAACCGATCAAAGACCTGAAACAACCACATGGCCATGCTTCAACTCATCACATTTGCTTTCAACCATGACGAATCACAAAACGTTCAACAAACCTTGAAGAAGAGATATTTCAGTAATCACACAATGGGGCAATGTACTGACAAAGTCTGACCAACAAAATATACAGCTGACTGAAGTGTCAAAAAAGCGGCGAAACGGTCAACATCAATCTTGTGCATCTCCGAGATTTGTTTTCGAAAGTCCAGCAACTGTGCAAACATGTGCCGGCCTGCAAAATGCTTCAAGCAATTCCTCTTACACTGGCCAACACACCGCTTCTGAACCAACTCTCGACAAGCTGACTGGCTAAGAAGCCTTTCCCGTAGCGAAGGCCCTTGTTTCTTCCTTTTCTTGACTGTCCGACGAGGCTCTGGTCCATCATCTCCACTAGACTCATCATCTGTGAGCTCTGTAACAGCAGGCAGCTGCTGAATGATAATGCCGGAGTTTGCACCACTCATGGCATTAACGAAAGGTGCATATGTCGCCGTAAAGGTTGCATCAAGTGGGTGTCCTTGTTCAATTTATATTTGTATTTCATAAATTCCGAAGTTCCTCCAAAACATCTAACATGTTTATTAATTGCAAATGTTTTTTTCATAGGTTTTTTTCTGTAGGTTCCTCAGAACAGAAATGGGTTAACGAACTGGTCGTGGTTCATTTTGTTCAGATCCAATCCAAATCCAAGTTCCGCATGCTGAGATCAAACTGCAGTGAGACACAAGCAGATCAAATCCTGGCATGCTCTGATTATTGAACTTCACCCTGTCCTTCGACTATAAGCCGAAGAGAAAAAAGATATAAAAAGATTGCTTTAAAGTCAATGTAGTTCGAAAAACACCACTTTGAGGCGAGGGCAAAATCTTCGGAATGACAAATCATGCCATCGACCTTAAGTCCAAAAACCGATGCCTCATGCATTTTCAACACGAAAGGCTTCGTATAAGGCAATGACTCCGAAAGCCATCGAAATAGCCCATACTTCTCGGGGCACACCTTCACGCACATGACCTTGTGTTTGTCCCCACCAGGGATCCTTCCACAACTTCCAAAAGAAGGCATTTCACACAAACCACAAGTAAACCAACAGCATACAGCTTCTCGGAACAGCATACAGCTTCTCGGTCCTCCAATCCAAGAAATTCATGGTGGACTCGCACTTCGGAGTCTTCGTGGCATCTTCAGTGATGAAAAACATGGATGAATCACATTCAAATTCATGTGCCAGCAAACGTGCCATATCAGAATGGCAAGGAAATCCTTCGGCAAGTGGTTCCTTGAAAAGCTGCTTCCCCAGCTCCACATTGTCGATCACTGCTACAACGTCCTCAAACAAGATCCTGGATCTCAGCATCTGCAGCAAGCCATGCTGGGAAAAGAACGACATACACTGCTTATGTAACAGCTTTGCATCATTCTCTTACACGGCAACTGGCTGACGATTTGGAAACAAAATTTATTTGCCACCGAGACTCGCCCAAGAACGACCCTGTGGACCATTGCCCAGCATCAAAACAGCTTCACTGTTCAACTCTGGGATGAAGGCTGTCCGCACTGAGGTGAAGCTGCAAATCAAACTGTCCTTTCCATGCATTTTGGACATGTACACTTCGACAAATTCAAGACCGGTAGGGTGCTTCAACTGAGGTGACTTGTCAGCCTCTTGTGGAGCTACATCCTTAGCCTTGGCTGAGCCAAATATTTTGGGAGCCCCTTGTGGAGCTACATCCGTGGGCTTGAGACATTCCAATGAAGCATTTTGGTGCCCCTTGTGGAGCTACATCCTTAGCCTTCACTGAGCCAAAGCATTTTGGTGCTCTTCGTGAGCCTTTCTAAAAATGATAGCATTTGATGCTCCTAGTGAAGCTACGTCCTTAAGCCTTGAGGCTTTTCATTTTCTGGAAACAATTTTTTTATGTTTGTGAAGTTGCACCCTTGGGCCTTTAATATTTGAATAGGTATCTTGTGGCTTCTTGTGGGGTACATCTAGTTGATCTATCAATCACTCAAACTTTTTGCTCCTATTAAAAATAAAGAAGGACGGGGCCACCGTCCCAGGCATTTGCTTCAAGGCAGAACTTGGAAATGTCGTACCTAGTTTTCTCCTTCACCGTCAGAAACTGGTCTAACCACTGGGAGAAAATTCGCAAGATGTTTTTTTGAATATAATAACAGCTGTTGTTGAATATTTGCAAGGCGAACCAGTCATTCTGTCATGCTTATTCGGCTTGACATTGATTGAGTTGTTCCCTGCATTTCGCAGCGATTTGTTGGTTGTTGGCCTTCGTGTCCCGAATGGAGCCATTGGCGCCAATCACTGCTTTGTGGGGGGCTGAGTGGTGTTATATTTACTTTTTATTTTTGTTGTCAGTCTTGAGAGGCGTTATTATTTATGACATTAAGGACAGAATCGGAGACCGAAGACGCCGTGCAAATGCCACCCTTGAGTGAGGTTGGGAAAAAGGGGCCATTTAATGATGTTTCGCATTAATTTGTTTTTCAAAGTACCAGTGTGTCAGGAGCATGGAAAGAAGGCAATGAGGAGCAACCCTAAAAAACCTGTCCCCAAGGCTGGACGCTGTTGAATTGTTTTTTAACAGAGTTGAATTGATTGCGGCGCTTCCATGTTCCATGTGTGACATTCTTCACTTCTTCTCCATTCCGTGAGTGCTGCGATCGATCGGAGGACCGAACTTGTCATGTAGCCTCCTTTTATCAATGAATGATCCTCCGCTAACCTTCAGTGACTTCAGTGCAGTCTGGCGTTTTTTTTTTCGACTTTTCTGGCGGTGCTCAGCTTACAATGAAAGCGGCAGGAAAATGTCCAAGAGTGGCTTGAAAAGTTGAAGGCTTGCCCAAGTTGGTTCAAATTGAAAGTTTTTTGGCTGTTTGTCCCCTTCTTTCTTCCCGTGACCATTGAGAAACTTGAGACGTTTTTGGGGTTTTACAACTTCAAGCTATGCCTTCAAGTTAATTTTTTTGTGTGGATAGGTGGAGTTCGTTGGCATTCTGATCTCGATCATGTTTCAAGGCGTCGTCATTGAATTATAGTGCCATTTGTCGTCATGAGAGAGTAAGTGCCATGTGTCATCGTTAGCCAATCCCAAGAAAGCTAGATTTGCCAGGCGACTTTTCTGACACACCGTGCGGGACCAAAGCTGGAGAAGTTACAAGTTGTCCTCACTACAGTCAGTGATTGCCTGTTGGTGTGAGGATTGGTTCCGTCAAGCAGGAGATGCAATCTGCGCCCTTTTCTACTGGGAGGGTTGTTGGTGCACTGCCTGGCACACTTGGCAGGCCAAAGCAAAGCAGCGAGTGAGGAAGACCGCTGCAAAACACAAACCCATGAAGGCGATGAAGGCTAGGAGTGGCAAGTTCTTGCAAGTAAAATTTGTTTGCATTTGTATGGTGCTGCAAGGCTTGGGCAGGAAAACGCGTCAAGAAGATTCCTGGCCAGGTGCATTAGTGAGTTGGTTTCCATGTGTTCGGAATTGTTTGTTTCTGTTTTGTTTCTGTTTGGTTTTGGTTTGTTTTGGTTTTGTTTGGTTTTGTTTGTTTGTTTGTTTGTGGATTGCCACTGGACATTGTGGCATTTAGTTTGTGAAGCCAGCAACGCGAAGGTTCAGAAGGTGGCAGAGGCTGTTTACAAGCCAAAAAGTTTTGGCAAGGCTGGAGTGGATGTTGGAAATTTTGAGCTGGAACGACTGCTTTTGAGTTGTTTTTTTGCAGCTGGATTTCCCAATGACGATGTACCTTGCCAGTTGCCAGCTGCTGGATGGATGCGTGATGGGCGGGTGCACACAGTACATGTGCCCTTCGGGAAGTGCAAACCTCTTGCGTTGAAAGTTGTTTGGCCCTCAGATGTTGTTAGCAATCCCATTTCTTTTTCTTTCGGTTGGCTGTCATTTTGTGTTGAGGAAGTGGCGGCTGAGCCAGGCGTCAAAAGCAACGGGGCTCGCAAATTTGTAGGGACGCGGACCTTCCGTGGTTGGGGCAGCATACGCCGGAACCTCAGAATTTATTTGCAGCCTGCGTGTCGGCAAATTTGGTTTCGTGGTTGAGCCCAGGCTGCTTTTCAGCTACAGTGACTGCCTCTCTTGGCCCAGTGAGCCAAAGAGGAATATCTGTTCCGCGCTTGGTTTTGGACATCTCAAGTTCTTCATCTCTAAGTCAAGTTCTTGGTCACCAAATTTTCCTACCTAGGACCTTGCCAACATGGTGAAAAATTCAACTTCATACCGTCAAGCGATTGGTGAGAGAGGCCTGTCGGCAGGCAGGTTCTTATCTGTAGCAGCTGCACAACACTTAAGTGGACTGCCTCGTGGCTGGTCGTCTCCGCGGGCCGGGGATGTGAACCCTGAAGATCTTCGACGGCATTTCCCTGACGGTGAGGCCGGCCCGCAAAATTGTGGCCCTTTGGTGATTGCGTAAGTTTAAGTTTGCTTGTGTGATGGTGCACAGGCAAGCCAAAAGTTGAGGGCGGTCTCCTTGTTCACAGGGATAGGAGGCTTCGAGTTGGGCCTCAGGAGGTGCGCCATCCCTTAGCATTAGCATCAAGTAGGAGCAATGCAATGAAGAGACTGCAGTTGAATTAGCATCAATCAGCCATTGATTGTCTATTCGAGCCTGTTTCGGCTTTGACATTGACACTTGAGTTTTTTCAGCCATCGGTTGCGTCAAAAAAGTTGTAGCCATGGACACGGTGCGGACTGTGGGAGTCAATCAAATCAAGTGTCTTGGCACCAACTGATTTCTTTGCATCAGATTTTTGTTGCATGGATTGGAATTGTCGTGGAACTCAGGGTACCCAGAGATTCATTGGTCCTTTGCCGTTGGAGGAATACTGTGTCCCTAGGCATGTATTAAGTCGGTCAGGTTGCATTGTGAGTTCAGGCCAGTGGATGAAATTGTTGAGTCTGAGGTGGAGATGGGAGCGGAATGGCTGGGTAGAATGCGCAGAGGCTTCCATACCATCGCAAAAGCAGGACCCAGCTTGACTTTGTCATTCACTTTGATTCACTCTTAGCAAAGCATTGGTCCGCAATCTTGGAAAGCCATGCTAGCCGGTTTTTTTATGTGGATGCCAGGAGCAGCAAGTCAAACATTCCTCACATGATCGGGCTGAAATTGATGTTTCCGAATCCGCGCGGGCGAGTCCTGAAGAGCCTCCAAGAAAGAGAATGAAGTAAAACGACAGTTCTTCAGTTTTGCAATGTTCTTCTGTGGGTTTTGTGCTTGTTGTGACTTTGTGAAAAACAGCAGGGTAGGTACAATACATGGGATTTTTGATTTGATGTTCGTTGTGAGTTGCGGCCCGCGCAGGTGGGTTCGACCAGTCCAGATAGTCGTGGTCTCAATGTCCCACGTACCTTTGTCGGGTAGAATCTGCCACCAGTGTTGTTTGGGAAGTAGATTGCTTTAAGGTAGAATGTGACGAATACTGTCAGCGAGTATTGCGCAGCAGAATGTGTGAAGGGAGCATGGAGCGCTGTCCAATTTCACCAAACGTAAAGTCGTATTCGCCTGAAGGAGAAGCCTTGGAAGCCGAGTGTTTACTCGGCGGATGGCCGTGCCAAGCTTGTGCCTCATGATGTCAATGTGTTTCTCCAAAAAAAATATATCTGCAATAATAGTTTCATACTCAGCAAGGTTTTCAAGCTAGTTATTGTTGTTTTGGCTTGCTGACTGAGGACATAAGCGGAGCAGGATCGCAACAGGGGTTGCGCGGGGAGCGCAGCTCCCTCATCAAGGAGCAACTGCGCATCTGGGACCAGATGCCCAGAGCGTTGCTGCCTTAATTTTGTCTTGAACAAAGTGTGAAGGGTTTGAACTTTATTTACCAATGGTTTGTTCCAAAGTTCCGGAAAGTTTGTTTTCCCTCATGCAATGTGTTTGGTGGCCTGCAAACATTGAGGCGGGTGATGCTGTTAGAAAATGTCCGGGCTCTGTTAAGCCAGAATACAGAGTGCAGGAAGATGTGGAGTTTCTTGGTCCAGGACTGCTCTATCATGCATGTCAAAACGGATTGTGTCCTTGTTGAATGGTCTTTGCAGGAGATGCGAAAGCGGGGGATGTCGATTGCGTGGGTGACAGTCCATCTAACCAATTGCGGTTTGCAAGTCCCGTGCTTATTGCTTGTGTGACATGGAAATCAAATCATATTGCATGCAGGATTGAAATCATGGCAGACCAAAATACCTCCAAACTTCAAAAATGCAAACTCCAGAATCTAAAACCCGAAATTCACAGTTGAAAATTTGAATCTTCTATCTAAAAACAAGAAGAAGAATTAAAGAAGAAGTAACAACTATCGGAGCAGGAATAACAAGCATATCCCCGGTTTTGCCAAACCCAACAATATTACCAAGTGTAAAGAGAGCGGTGTTATATTCAGGCCGGAAGGCCCAGAGTGTTCCTGATGGCGTGGAAGTCTGGGACAGCCGTGCCAGAAGTTTTTACCAAGGCGGGTCAAAAATTCAATAAATGGATGTTTTGTTTTCAAACATTCTGTGTCAGGACCTCCATCCTTTGGACGCAGCGGTGGGTTCCACCTGGAATGCAGGGAATCCGGTGCCGTTGCACCGATGGTTGGTTCCTACAATGGACGAAGAATCCCGACAGCGCTTAAAGGCGTTGGGGAATATCGTTATTCTGCCCCAAGCGAATTTGGGCATGATGGCTTTGTCCCATATCACCTCCTTGCACTGAGGGCTCCATCATGGCGTGTGAAGTCGTGTGATCAACACGACTTGACATCTTGCAAGATTTGCAGCGTTTTCCTTGGTTTGTAGACAATTAGTTTACCATCAACAATGTTTACCATCAAGTTTTTTTGTGTTGGGAGCAGTCCGGAGCCACCAAATTGGTTTGAATTTACCATCAAGTTTTGTGTGTTGGGAGCAGTCAGGAGCCATCAAATTAGCTTACCGCCAAATTAGTTTGGTTGCAATACTTTAGGAAGACCAGAGTGTGCCTCCGCAGCAAAGCAAAATTTGCAGAGGTCCAGATTGGCCTAGCTTAGGGCTCAATGTTGAATTCAATTTTCATGCAGTCTTGTGCCCAGAGGGTTTCGGTTCGATCCAAGTTTTTCTTTCATTGACCTTCTAGCTTCCCCAATGTTGAGCAAGATGGGTCAGAAGTCCATTGATCAGGGGCGCCGCTCATTGGAGAGCGAAATGAGCGATGTCAAGCTTGTCCGCTTGAATGCAGCGACATGATTTTGGCTCAATGGTTAATTTCATGTGTAGCTCCACAAAGAGCAGCAACCTGCTCTGTGAAGGTTTGACTAAGGATGTGGAAAGGCTCCTTGAGGGAAACCCCGGTTCCAAACCAGACCCCGGATACAAGGAAAACTCTTTTTAAGTGAATGAAATGTGATTATAAACATCGTATTTTCTTTTGGTGTAAAGATTTTCAATGCCTGGCTGATTTGGTGCTGCATCAGATAAAACATGTTCTTTCTGGATCTTTCTTTCAATTAGTGAGGTCATCGGCACCTTCAAGGATGATATGGCCGCTATTTGCGAGAGGCGTGGACATTCTCCCCCATCACATGAATATGAGGCGATCTTTGACAGAGTCAACAGAGGTCTTTTTGAGATCTATGATCACTGTCTTGCACAAGGAATTCCATGGTGCAAAATTCGGCCTGGACTTTGGGAGGCAAGTGAAGAAGAAATACAGATTCCTATGGTCTTGGGCAAGGGCACGGCGCCAAAGGACATGAACAGGGGCATGGCGTCAAAGCCCAAGCCTGTGCCACCTATGAAGCCGAAACCTCAGATTCCCAAGAAAGAGATGCCTCAAAAACGGCCTCCTCCTTCTTCTGTTGACATCGACATTGCTTCTGGTCCCCCGAGTCCAGAAACACCACCAGCCAGAAAAGTTTTGCCTCCTCCTGTTCGGAAGGCTGCTCCGCCTTATCCAAAAGACCCCAGAGTATCATCCACGCCTTTATCCTGGACCTGGTCCTGCTTTGCGTCCAGAATTGACTTCCAGCCACAGTTGCAGTGGCTCCAAAAGCAATTGGAGGGCCCCAACCACCTCCCTATCCACCACCAGGTTGGGGAGGAGGTGCTTTTCGAGGTTCTTTTGGACCAAAAGAACCTTCCTATCCACCGCCAGGTCATCTTTCCAATGAGCCGAAACTTTTGCTTCCAAAAAAACAAACAGATGGAAGAAGATATCAAGGCCTGTGGCAGTGGACATGGAGTCAATGAAAGCAGATCAAGGCATTCCGACATTCGGAAAGACATCTGTGAACGAAGATCAAGGCATTGCAGACGAGGGCATGGCGTCTGTGAAAGCAGAGACTTCTGTGAAAGCAGATGAGGGCATACCGGATGAGGGCATGGCGTCAAGCCCCAAGCCCGAAGACATCAGTCGTTTCCCTATGCCTGCCAAGGAGGAAATTATCGAGCATGAAACCTATGTGCTGTATGTGAAGAATGTTGTTCGGGAATGGTTGGCTGGAAGTGTGAAAGATGTCCAAATGAAGAATCCACAGTACGAACGAAATGCTTTGACAAACTTTCTTCTCATGACCCTCTGCTCTTCGTTCTTGGATGTTGTTCGGGAAGCAGGAAGAAAAATATACATGGAACTGGAAGGCCATCGATCAGACTATTTTTATGATAAAAGTTGGGTCCATTGATGATCTGAATTTGAAGAAATGGAGTGCATGGGAGAACTGGTTGGGTTTGGCGCTACATCACTACCCAGGGTGTCACAAATTTCTGTCCTGATGATCCCACAGACATGGAAAAATGGCAGGATTGGCTGACACAGGAACAGGTGATCAATACAATGCAATGGCTGTTTGACAATTGTTGGAAAGCTGAGGCTAACAGATATGAGGAGTTTGAAAACAGAATGCAGCTTTGGCCCCATTGGCAGGAATTCTGGAACTACTACAAATTCATTGTTACTGTGGATCTGCGGACTTCAGGCAATTTCCAACAAGACAAAGATTTTCCAAGCTGCTGGACATGGGAAGGGTTCCTTAGAAGTGAAAGAATGACATACGTGGAAAAAGCAGTCATGTCTTTTCCATCCAAGATCGCCAGCGCAGAGTCTTTGGCCAGAATGCATGCGGACTCATTTGCGTTGCAGATAAATGCCATTGTCTATGGTGATCATTGAGGGCATGGCGTCCAAGCCTTTGTCTATAGTGGTGAGAACCGCTATCGTCGAGGGCATAGCGTCCAAAATTGAAATTTCTGCCTTTTAATGTACAGACGGAAATCTCTGAAACTTGCAGACGGAAATCAAATATGGAAAAAAGTTGTTGTGCTTGCATTCTTATTTGTCAATTCGTTCATGCAGTGAAAAAATATCATGCTTAATTGATATCTTTATATATTTTGAAGCTTGTTTTGTTTTTTGATCAGGTCAAGAGATGACAAGAGATTTGAGGCAGCGCGTGCGATGTGTGTTGGTGAAATTTTCAACATTGAGTCTTGCAAACCATGTGGAGTTTGATGATTTCTTTGTTCCTGACAGGTGCTTTGAGTGGTCTTTGGCAATTTGGTCTGTGTGATTTTATTTTCACACGACAGTTTCGAGCTTAACGAAATGCAAACATGTTGGTTTGGATACCATGCCCTTTTGTTTGCTGGATAAGTAAGGTCTTTTAGAAGTGCGATGATGGATGGATGGAGCCTGAGTGACTTCTCATCTTGTTGTTATTTATATTCTGTGCGCCCTTTTGTTTGATGGATAAGTAAGGTCTTTTTAGAAGTGCGATGATGGATGGATGGAGCCTGAGTGACCTCATCTTGTTGTTGTATTCTGTGTTTTATTTGAATGGATGGTTAAGGCTATGACCTGTGGAATTGACAATTCCACAGGCCATAGGTCTTCTACCTTGTAGTGGGATACCTCAGGTATGATCTCACTGTTGATTTTTTTAAAACATCACAATGACACGTGTCTGGTTGATCAGGTCCAGCCCTACCTAGTACAGGTCTCCAGTGATTGCATTGAATTGCCTGGGCTGTGCATGTTCAAGGAACACGCACACTCCATGAAAGTTCAAGGCAATCACTGTAGAAAGTTCAAGGCAATCACAGTCAGAATCTTAGTGGGTGGAGGGAGGTTATCTTTACCGTGTTAGAATTTAGTAAACTTTTCAGTTTTCAGTTTTTCTCAATGTAATTGAGTGCCTGATTCATTTTCCTGCTGTTGGCCACTGGTGGGGAAGATCTTAGAAGAAGGCGACGGAAAATTGTGATCTCAAAACAACTGTGTTGACCTTTCTTCCTTGCTCACTCAGGCTTCTTTCTGATTGAAGTCTCCATCTCAGAAAAGATTGGAGAGATACGAATTGTCATTCTTCGGTTTTGTTGAAACTCCTCGAGCTCGAAATCGTGAATCTTTTGTCTGTGAGCAACTTTGTGCTCAAATCTTTTTGACCTTCCTTTCTTTGTGTTTTGGAGCAATGATGAACTCGATGGATGTTCCTTCTCTTGTGCGGCAAATGCAAATGAACATGATCATGCCTTCTTTGCTTCTTCCTCAACAAATGGGGGGGTTGCCAAGCGCAGCAGGAATGTTGAACATGAATCCTGATATCATCAATCAGGATGTGATTCGGGCTTCTCTTGGTCAGCCAGCTCTTGCCTCTTCTCTTCCTAATCAAAGTGCAACAATGCCAAACATTGTGCACCCAGTTGCTCCTCACCACTCTAACGGTGCAGGATCTGCTGGTCTTTCGATGCAATCATCTCCACATTCCCAGGGCATTGCGTCACACTCCCAGGGCATGGCGTCGGAGGATCAAGTTTGACAGAAGATGAATTGAACCGTTGCGCCTTGCAATTGGGATGGCAACCAACTTGGATGACTGAAACTCAGAACAACACTCGCAGAACAATTGTTCCAGCCACAGAGTATGGAAACAATGAGAGCTTTTGTTCGACCAGTGAACAACAATTCTGAGGCTGTTGGCATTCCTTTGCCTGCCTTTCGTGGATCTTTTGAAACGGAGGAGGAGGGCATGGCGTCCAATCCACCAAAGACGAACCACTCCTCCAAGAGCTATTGTTCATGCAAATCAAGCAGACATGGCATATGTGGCTTCTGTGGTGAATCCTCCTGCTCCTGATGCAGGCATTGAGCTTGTTGCTGAACATGTTGGTCAAGCACCTGCTCATCCTGAAGTTCCTGAGGCAGTAGCTGCAGCAGTTCTGATTGGAAAAATCCGAAAATCCACAAACAAATTGCCCCGAAAATGAAGCGGGTACATGAAGCAGGACGTCACAAGATGGGGAAACATTGGCATCATGTTATGAGGCCCAAACGGTGGGGTACACTTTTGGAAACTACTTTGGAGCAAGGTGCAGCTGCTTGGAGATGGTTTCAACATCATTCATCCGGAATGTGTCCGCAAGATGTGAATCTGGAAGATGCCTATTTCAGCAAGTTTGCAGTGCCTCATGAAATATTCACACAAAATGTGGAAAATGAGGGCATGGCGTCCGGACCAAAACAACATTTCTTGTGTTTGGGGCATTCGACTTGGGCTTGCTTGATGTGGCCTCTTTCTCATGTTTCTGATGGAGGAGAAAATTATTTTTCTTGATGCCTCTTGAATCTGCATGCTGGGTGCACATTTGCAAACCTTTGGACTGGAACGTCACTCCTTCTGAGCCTGCTTTTATCAATGAATTCATATGTTTGAAACAAACTGAAGAAGAATGTTCTCTACCTCGCTTTTATTTCAAACGTCAGAAGAGCATGCTTGTTTTTTTCGCATGGAAACGAAAGAAGTGTTTTGAAATTAATTGGAATGGTGACCGAGGTTGATGAAGAAAGTGGAGAAGAACGATTGGTCGACATTATTGATTGCTTTGAGTGACATCAGCTTTTCAAATCGAGGCATCATCAATCGGATGTCGTTGCCTGCAGTTTTGAAAGCGATCAAAGAAAAGATTGGAATGACAGAAGAAGAAGACACATTGGTTCCAAATGACATTGAACAAGAAATTTCTGCTGATGTAGGGAACGAATGGGATGAGCTTGTCTTGGATGATTTGGAACCTGAAGATAGGTCTGAATTTCGAGAACTCAAAGAAGTCATTGATGCCAAAAGATTTGAACAGCTTCAAGAACATTATGAGATCATAAAAAAATCAATGACAAAAAGAAACAGACGAGGAAGACCAAGGAAAGAAAAAGAAGAAGAACAGAAACGAAAGAAAGGAAATGTAAGAGTTAATACCAAATGCATTCGACGAGCACTGCGGACAAAGAGACCTCTCCAAGATCAGGAAGAACAGAAGGCGAAAAAACAAAAAGAATCCTTTGCAGCAGATCGGTCTGAAAATGCAGCTCCAAGAAGTCCTACAACAATGCACCAAGAAAATTCCGAACATATCCGCACTGTTGAAGATGATTCAGTTTTGCCGCCAACATACATCGCAGATGGTAGAGTCAAGGAATGAGGGCATGGCGTCCGATCTTGCACTTGTGTCTTCAAATGGCATGGACCAGCAGGACATGGCGTCGGAACTTGTGGAATCATCCACTCAGGCTGCAAACGCAATTTTGGTTCCTTCCGCACCCAATGCAGAGAAGGACATGGCGTCGGAAGTTGTGGAATCATCCACTCAGCCTGCAAACGAAATTTTGGTTCCTTCAGCACCCAATACAGAGAGTGTAGTTGACATTGTGGCTCCTCCAGATCTTCCTTCTGAAGCACCGCGAAGTCCTGGTGGAGTGAGTCAGATTTCAATGAATTCACGACCTGGTCGAGATGCCTGTCTGGTCTGGCAAAGTGTATTTTGTCCCATTTGTAGCTTCGAATATGGTCAGTATAAGTATGATCCTCATCCTGGACAGCGAGATCCTCCGACATGGACGTACCGTGTTGCAGATGAAACAGGCGGGTTTGTTGCCATTGTTGCAATTCAAGTGTTCAACATTTTTGTGTTTGTGACATGTTCAGGTCAATTCCTCAACACTGGACGAAGACGAAAGCGAAGATATGCTACCATCATCAATGAGGAAGGAGTCAAAAACTGGGCCTTCCAAAACAAAGAGAGGTGTCGTTGTGGATGAACAAAAATGCGTGTTTGCTGTGCATAGCTTGATAGCAGGATTCGGACAAGTCATTTTGAGCTGTTGTCGACATTAGCCATGTTGCTTGATTTGTTTGATTGATTGGCGTCAGATTTTTGGATCACGATTTAGATTTGCTTAGGGACTGCGAGTCATGCCGACTGCAGATGCGTCTTGCCAGACTGAGCCTGAGTTGGAATTGAAAGAAGTCTTGAACATCATCTTTGATCAAGTCATTCGATCCAACATGAGAATGCAAGATTTGCGGAACAGGAGCAAGGACATGCAAGATGACATCAAAATGATCAAAAGATTTTTGGCGATGGAGGATACCAAAGAAGGCAAACGAATGAGGTTTGCCATTGATCCCACTGAAGGAAAACCAAAAGATTATGAGGACAAGGATGATGAGATTGAGAAAAGAACCTTGCAGTTGGGATCGCCGTGGACCAGCAACATTTCGAATATGACAAGGAAATTCGGCCTCTTTTCTGATCTCGAACCAAAACCAGAATTGCGGCCCCAAAGACACCAGAAGTCAAAAGAGAAGAGAAGCTCCAAGATACCAAGGGCATGGCGTCCAAGGAGGGCAAGACGTCAAGCCAGAGCACACCAGGTCAAGCTGCATCAGATCCACCTTCTGAGCTTGAAGAAGACAACGCTGACCCTGATTCACCTGAAGACAAATTGTTTCATACGCGGGTTATTTTTGAAGGAGACCTGGATCCTGTGCGCTTGGATCAACTTTCAGCCGAGCAGGAGCATGCTATGGAAAATGGCATGCCGTACCGCTATGTGGATATTCAAGATTCCAGGTACATGAAAGAAAAAATTGCTCAAAGAGAGAAAGAAAAAAAGGAGAAGAACAAAATGCTTCAGAATGACAAGAAAGAGAAGGAGGGCGACTCCACTCCGAAGGAGATAGCAACAACAGCAAACCCTGTGGAAGAAAAAGATGAGTCCAGTGAAGAACCACCGCCAAGACAAATCAAGAGACTCCGAGTCGAGGGTGGTCAAGACACAAAGGTGATCAAAGAGAAGTCTAAGGAAGACAAGAAAGAGAGAAAGCCACCAGGCAATCCTTTCGATCCCAAAGGACGCCTCATCAGGACTTTGGATTGACAAGAAAGAGATGGCGTGGCGTCTTGAACATCGGCGGACAAGATGTACTGAGTGGTGGTTGCTGGTAGATAAAGTTTTTGAATGTGATCTGTGAGCGATGCGCATGGGATTAAAAAAACAGAGTCATCCAAAACGCAAAACAGAGTTATCCAAAACAATTTGAAACGGCAAATATGGCTTGGTTGACGCCATGCCCTCTCAAGCCAAAAATTCGTTGTCATGAAATCACATGTTAGGAGGACATGTTGCTTGTTCTATTCTTCTATATATGTTTTATGTCTATCTTTTTACCTTCTGATATAAGATATTTTTTTATTCTAACTACTAAGTTGCCATCACCTTTAACTTTCACTTGCCATACCTACTAACAATTAATAAGAGCCCAAAATATCTTTGCAAATTTGCCATCACCTTTAAAAGAAGTGTTGTTTTCTTTATTTTTTGATGTTTTTTCTTTTTAAAACTTTTTAAAAAATAAAAAATCGTTAAAAAACTTCGGGGGACCTAGGGGATCTAAGGGTCAAGGATCTAACCCCAACAACAGAATCAATGAAAATGGCATCATTCTTTGGAGTTGCAGATGTCCCGAGACGAGAATTTGGGATGTGACCCACTCGGGTGGACCCATGGTGGAAGTTACTACAACTGGCTAGTAAGTTGGTTCATAACCTATTTATGCGATTTACAACCTACTTATAAAGGGGTTACAATCCATTTACTGAGTACCACATGGACATCCCAAAAGGATGAATGTCAACACAACCTGTTTTGCTGAGTTTTGGGATGTCAACAACTTTAACAGTAGTGACATTCTATCACATCTATTTGGGGTAACTAACCAACACATCAAACAGATGGGGGATGTTGACATCAATCTGTGTCTTGAACCACAATCAATCCGAGGCCCTGGAGAGTCAAAAACTATTATAAATAGGATCCACGGGACTGGTATATTTGCCTACATTTATCATAAAACATCCACTAAATGTATATAGGTAAACATGCGATCGTCCCATGGATCCGTCATGGGTGTTTTAAATAGGGAATGACTCCACCTATTTTCTAATGATCTTTTTGGACCTCCACGGCAGGTATCTCGAACTGACATTACTCTAAACTCCTTGGCTCCAATCTATCAGTAACAAGTCCAATCACTGGAAAAAAAACACGATGAAAAAACTTGAGGCCGAGATTTTTTGCGTTTTTTTTCAATCATGGGCTGAATCTATAGCTGGTACCCTTTCGCCTTTATTTAGAATACTTCGCTATCAGTTGGATGATTCCAAATCACATGAAAAAGGCGTGTGTCAAAGTGTTTCACCATTTACACCCATGTAGAAAATGGTACCAGGTAATGATTTTTGCTCCAATTGGTAGCTCGTCACCCCCCAGGTGATTCAAAGTGACCTTTTTGGGATGGTGAAAACGTGACCCCTTTACAAAAGTTAAGCGACCTCCAATTAGGGGATCAAGTTAGGTCACGAATTCACTTGCCTTTTTTACTTTTTAATTATTTGGAGATTTTGCAAGTTAAAAAAAAGGTTGTTCTTGACAGACCCAAAACGCTCCGTTTGTTTTACAGTTTTTGTACACGAAAAAATGTCCGGCTTCCAATTTTTTTTGGGCGCCGTCTCTTCAGGAAGCACCGTGTGGCCATTGTTGGGGAGCCAAAAGTGGGTTTTTTCGGTACCAACATGAAAGCGATGGCTGGAAACCAGTTCAGAAACATATTGTCTACCATGTTTAAAACAGCAACTGGATTGCTGTTTTTAGGGGTTTCAAGTTGATGGAGATTAACAGCAACGGCACCAGTCAGCAGCCTGTGCGTCGCTTCAGCCAGTCGAGGAGTCTCTGAAGCTTTTGTTAGCATTGTCCTATGGTGTAGATTGCTTTGAGCGTGAAACTCCGGAGACCATTGTGTACATTGACACCGGGGCTGCCATCACCCTGTGGGGCACATCACATTGACCCGTGCTGGGCTGCCGACGATGCTGGACATGGAGCTGACATGGACCCCGGCCCAAACCAAATTGACGATGCATTGACCATTCCTCGCAACATTTGTGGATCTGCCCTCTTGGTGGATTGGTCATGCTTGCCAAGCCTGGAAGGCTGATGGCCCTGCGTGGACAGGTCCCTTTGCCGGTGGAAGGCGGTCAGTACGTCTCCATTTTTAAGGCCTTCAGGAAGATGCTGCACAGTCACGCCGCCCTCACCCTCATGGGTGCGTTCGAGGAACGTCCCTTTCTCAGGAAGTCCCTTTCTGAGGCTGGAAACTCAAGTCACTGGTGAGGACTGGAGATCCAACACGAAAAACACACTTTTTTTTGGAATGGTCCAAGATGATCTCATGATTCTTACTGTTGATGGTTCAGAAATCCGGCTAACCAGTTGAGGTTGGTAGTCTATCCCGTTAGCACCATCCAACCGGTGGTTTTTCGCTGGGATTTCTGCTTGCCAAGTTCTGTCACCTGGATGGTCATTTCACGTTATCATAAATGTATATACCTTCCCTGAAACTAAGAGTTCGCCCCTGAAGATAGACCCATGGAAAAGCGATTCCTATTGGAAACTAACATCGTTGGAGGGTACTTATGCGCTGGGGTCTAAACTCCCAGCATTTCCATATATAATTATGGAAAAAGTGGGCCATGAGCCACCCACAAGAAAAGGGGGTCAATAGAGAGAATATAAAATGCATATCTCTACGTATAGCTCCTATAGTTATACCCTGAAGTCCAATTACCATTTTTGATGTATTAAGTATTAACTAATATAAACTATTTGCAGTAACTACCCACAAATTTCTATGGATTTAGATGGTTATCTGAGTGGTGGTTTCAAATACTGTATTTCATGATCCAATTTGACGAGCATATGTTTCAAATGGGTCGAAGCACAGGTATACCCTCCCTGAAACTAACAGCAGCGAGTTTTCACCTGAAAATGGATGGTTGGAAGATTAATTTCCTATTGGGTTTCGACCTATTTTTCAGTGGTTATACTGAGCAACATGTTTTTCCCCTACAGCAATGCTATGGGGTCTTTGCACAATATAGATTTCGGTGTGTTCTGGGCGAGCTGGGGCGCTTCCGGGAAGGACCCGGGTTCCGGGAACCGGTTCCGGGTTCCGAAGGTGGTTCCAGGTTTCGATGGGTTCCGACAGGTTCCGGAGTTCTGACAGGTTCCGGTTTGGAAAGTGCCTGCGGTTTCGAAGGTTTTGGAGTTCCGGGTTTTGATGGGTTTTTGATGGGTTCTGACGGTTTCGAAGGTTTCGGAGATTTCGGGTTTCGATGGGGTTCCCAAGGGTTCCGGGAGCAAGAGCTGCAGAAGACACGTGGGACCAAGTTCTTGCCATTGGCGCAATGCGGCGGGCAATGCTGCGCGGAGAGTGAATGCATTTGTGTAAAAAGGGATTGTTAACCTCCTTTCTGTTGGGGATACTACCTACGCTTATTTTTTCCACCGTTTCTTTCCCCACATCAAAGGTGTCGTCCCAGTACGAAACGCGTGACCTTTCATACTTTCATGGACCGAAAAAAACCAAGGTGCGGCAAGAAGGCTCCAATGGCGATCGGGAGATGGCGGCCTCTTGGCGAACTAAAGGATTCGTTTTTGTACCAAATTTGGAGGGCTCTTGGAGAATTATCCCATTTAGTAAGTAAGTTAGTAACCCCCATCAACAATTTTTTTGGGTTGGGCCTTCATCTCAGCTAATGGTTAGTTGGTGGTTTGGGGCCCTGTGGTTTGGATTCCTAGGATCCCCGAAAATGAAAGGGATCGTTGCATAGGGAGAATGAAAAACCAACCCAAACCAACAATTAATAATTAATCATTAGCTGAAGCCCTAAACTCACACAAAAATAAAGGTTTCCAATAGGAACCTCTCTTTCCAAAACTTTTCGACGAAAAATTGAAAACCAAAAACACAAGTTGTTGCCAAACATAACAGTAACTAGGTGGTGGTGGTTTCAACTCTTGGTTCATTGCATGTTGGCAAACAATTAGGTTTATCTATAGGTGGTAGTTTCAGCCAAATATTGAAAAACATATTCTCGTCAAACTGGGAATCATTTCCCCAAAGAAAATCGAATCCTTGAAACTTGAAACCGCCAACTATAGATAAACCCAATTGCGTCTTCCTGTAAGTTGGGTTGTTTGCCCTTACCCAGGATGCAATAGTCACCCACCAGGATGGAATGAAACCGATAAACCTGAAAAAATGCCACTGTTACTGGGAAGGGGGACAACCTAACCCAAAAGCATGGTTCAATGGAAAGCCTTATCGTAAAGGAAGCGATTGTCTTGGAGGGAACTGTTAAATATTGGAGAACCATGGTTGTTGATGGTTATTGGACGAAGAAAGGGCAACAAATTCGGAATCATTCCAACCGAGTTCAGAACATGTCCGCGTTTCACATTTGAACCCAGCCAAGGCTGCACTGCATTCCGAGGCACATATGCACTGTAGGAGAGTAGTGCTAATCCCTTCCAGAGTTGCGACGAGAGAAAGCATTGCAACAAGAACCAGGGATGGAGCTGAGAGAGCACACCTCAAGGGGGCAACAAGTCAGCTGAGTCAGCTGGCTACAATTATGACACTATGACTATGAGATGTATAATATGCACCCTATACAAACAAAATTCGTCCCTGCACTGTTTCTTCCTCACGTTCCGATGGTTAAACTGAGACAGCGGCACCTCCATCCTTAGCTTTTTCAATGGAGAGCACCCGGAAGATCACCCGTGCCAAACACCATCCATACACGGGAGGCCATAAGGCGACAATGACTTTCACCACCAGCGGTTCGAAGAGTTCATGCATGAAGGATGGAGCTGGTTCCGGTTTCTGTCCGATAAAGGCAGCCAAGAGCAGAATGCTCACGGCACAAAGGTCCAACATCATAACCAACACATGGCGAAGTGGATGCCCTGATATCCTCCTGGTGTCAATGGTGTTCATGGCCAATTGGACAGCCATACCACTAATGTAGGGAGATAAACGTGCCAGTGGATTCAGGTAGACCATCCCGGGTGGCCACGCACGATCAACTGCTTCTTGAGGTGACCCCAAGATCAACCAACCTGGTTTGTGTGCTGGGAAGTCATGGTGGATTGATTTGCAATCTTATCAGCCTTGATGTCCACCTCCAAATTGTGGAATTCAAGATATCTCAAACTCCTACAGCAACTAGGTTCAAGAGTGTGACAACTTCAGTAACCCCCACAGGAAGGTCTCTCAACGAAAAAAAAACATCAACTATTGGAGCTCCAAGCAACATCTGAATGCCACGCTCAACAGTGATAGCACTGTCAAATACAATGGTGCAAAGGAACGCATCTGGCAGGTTTTCCTATCCACCATTAGATCCATCAGAAGTGGAGTGATCAAATACATTTGCCTCCAATTGTTTGGACACCACCCAAACACCAAACTAGCAACAACCAGAAATGTGTTCAATGATTTCAATGCTTTCGATAGATACATGTAATCATGTAGTTAAATATAATGCAGTGTGGGGATGTATTATAGGGTAAGAGGGTAACACACATGAAAAATTGCCTAGATAGACCTCAAACTCGTTTTTGTGTCAAGTGGCATCTCCACACCCACACTCCACAACTGCGGAAGGTCTGGATTTTTCAAACCTCATCCGGTTGGGGCAACTTGGGAGTTTTACACTTTCACTCTGCGTTGTTTGTTACCTGGTCCTGGAGACCAAGTCTACAAGGGACATGTGGGAAATAATAAACGACAGGAACACACAGAGGTCTTGTTTCTTTAAAAAAGCATAGTCACTCACACCAGCAAAAGTT
>OMLO01000438.1_pt1 | contig 26740 bp, 21 predicted proteins | sample 1674811 | NCBI WGS metagenome assembly OMLO01 (sample SAMN06265003, study PRJEB25207) | coral metagenome | isolation source: Coral host | place: Mexico:La Bocana,Puerto Morelos, Mexico | collected 2008-11-13
AATAGACCCTATGCATAAATGGCTGCCAATTAAAAATTCTTTTGTAAGTATTAAATTAGCCCAACTAACCTCGTTTTGGAGTTGATTGATCAAAAGAATTTTTATTCTCAAACGAGGCTAGTTGGGCTAATTTAATTGCACACAAAATAATTTTTAATCGGCAGCCATTTATGCATAGGGTCTATAATTATTCTTCTGCTAAAAAAATGTCTTGAGCCACACTTGAAAAATTTTCCAAGTACATATTTCTCAGTTCTACCTGACTGTGTATACAGGTATCACCGTGTTTTCCTGAACTCTTACCGTTGGGTTAACATCCAGAATGCACATCTTTCCTGAGCGCATGACATCACGAATGCTATCAACCTTGGTCCCATATAGGTTACCTTCATAGTCTCCATGCTCAAGATACTTTCCAGCCCTGATGTCTGCCTCCACTTCTTCACGGCTTGCAAAGTGGTAACCTTTACCATTTTCTTCACCTTCCCTTGGCTCACGTGTTGTGTCTGCAGGGAAGAACAGTGTTTAGATTTAAAATCTATAGCAATTTAGGCTTAGGCCTGGCTTCTAGTCAGATGGTTGTCCAGGTGTCCTGTGGATTCCCACTTTTTAATTGTAAGTTTAATTTTTCACATATTTTATAAATTTCTTGTTTGAGCAGATGCCATAGCAAGGTTTGATACTTCTCAAATCCTAGGTTAAAGCCTCCTGCAGGCAGTCTCTTACTCTCATACTATGCAATACAAGTACATTATTGGCAGCAATAACAAGGAAAGAAGGAGAAACAAAGACACTGGAGAGGAATTTTTTATCTTTATGGTTTGCCACCTTTGATTCCTATTTGGTTGATAGTTCCACCCAAAACAAAATCATTTTTGTTTGTAAATGATTCCATTCGTAAACAAACTCAATGTCCAATGGTGATTTCTTTTGAGTTTTTCTATGCAGCATTCAATAATAACTAACAGTGTAATGCCTGTAACTTCCACTTCAAAACATGCCAGCACACTCAAGATTTTTTTACTAACTTAGAAAAAAGTCATCTGATCTCAACATGATAACAACCACAAAAACAGTAACTTTGCATTTCTGTATGACGCATATGAAAAGCTATTTGATTTGGATTGAAAAATTTTAACAATTAAGTGAAACATATTTTGGCTGTAAAACTGGACTGGAAGAAGAAGCAACAGATGTATTACTTACGGGGAATGGTGGTACCAAATCTGGACCTGTCAGAGAGGATCATCCTGTTTTTCAGTGTTCTTCTACCTACACCTTGAGCACCTGCATAAATCACATGGTTGTGTTTATTGTTATTGAGAATTTGTATACTGCAAAAACTGGGGAATATCCAAGTGGTATTTGCCAATAGCCTCCATTTGGTTGGAAAGTATGCTTAGATATTTTTCCTTGGACATTACCTGTTCTTCAAAGACACAGTTTTTTTTTTAACTACGCTTACAGAAAACTGTCCACTTCTTGTAACAGATAAGCTGTCAGACTAAAATCAAAGCATGTTTTTGAACAAAATGGAGACTATTGTCTAGATATTCCTAAGCAGTTGTATACGTACCCACAAGCACCAGTGTCTTGCGATGAAAAGGTGGCATCTTAGCAACTTCTTCATAAATAATCATTTCATGTCTGTCAAAGTCTAGTTGAAACATGAAAAGTTGAATACATAAGCACCATGTAAAAAATAATTCACACATATTTTCAAGAAATCCCCAATAATAGGACAAAAATCATCCAGATATCTACTGTAATACAAAGTACATAATCAATGTCAACTTACCAGCATTTTTTGCTGACTTGTACATAATTTTTTGCTTCTTTTTACCACCGCACACTGAAAAATCAACATCACATTGGAAACTGTCATTCCTAGGCATCTGTCAGTGACACATCAACATATTGCGGGGGGGGGGGGGGGGAGGGGGGGGGGGGGGGGTGGAGTGGAGGTGTGGAGGGAAGGGCTTTCTGTAAGTTTGTTCAATCCATTATTGACTCACATTCATGCAACAGTAACTTAGCATTGATCAACACACAGACGCTCTGTACATGTACATGTTTCTAAGCAAAATTCCTTGTGATTATTTTGTTTGAACAAATATCAACTTACAAAATCCACTGCCAGGTCTGTCTTTCTTAACAAATGATCTTCTCCTAAAAAATAAATGCAAGGATATGGAAATATTATTATATGAAATAGTGATGACATTGTGCTGTTAACTACTTCACAACTAACTGCCTTTAATGGTAATAATCACTCAATAAAAGTGGCTTACAACCAGCTAACAACAGGTAAGCAAAGTACCTCTCCTCACAGATTTGACTTGGAATAATTCCTGCCTCATGAGTACCATTAGTCCTCTTTGCCTGCAAATTTCAAATCATAAAGCACACTGTTTACTAAATTAAGCATCACACTCAATCAAGCACCACATACGAGATCAAATATATTAAAGAAAACCACCCTTAATAACCATCACATTTATTCTTAACAATGAAGAGCTTAGATTTTGAAGCATCTCCAGCCTTAGAATTTTATTCCACACTGAAGTGCAATGTCTTCCTGTTTAAAGTGATTATGTTTTGTTGGTAACATTTGCTTGTGAAATAAATGTCACAACTGAAACACAGTTAATGTTGTCTAACGTTTGTGTCTGTTCTCAATAATCTCATAGACAAGTAGCACAATACAAAGAAAGTACAAAACAACTTGAGGGTTATCATTTTTTTTTATGTTTTGCCAATAAATCTGACAAAGAGACTTTGTACCTTACATGTACCTTTCTTCAAAGGTACATGTAAACTGAGAACACTTACTTGCCACCAATTGGGATCATCCTGTTCAACAATCTGCAATACATCACCATTCTTGAAGGAAAGGCCAGCATCTTGACATGGTATCATTTTATCTTTTTCAGGGTCATAGTCAAAATGAGCTCGAACAAATACCTAAATGGTGAAAAATATATTCAATATATTCAAATTCAGCTTGATAGTGAGGCCTAAAGGACACAAACAACAGAATTGAATAAACATGGTCATTCATTTTCCTTTCTTTGTGTCCTCTAAGCCTTGCAGCCAAGCTGAATTTTAATATATGTAAAGTGGTCTATTGAGTGACAGTTAAATAACAAGTTAAGGGCTTCCTAAATTGCAAAGTTAATTTGTACATGTAGCTGTCTCATACTGTAGATGTATGTCAAAAAACATGGTCAAGAGCAAGAAATAGCATATCACATGTATTTTTGATGGTCTTAGTATTATGCAAATACTCATTGCCAAATAAACAGTTCACATGAACGTTTATACCTGACTCAAAGCAGGTGCCTCCAGATTTGTGGGGACAACTTTGAGAAAGATCTTGCCTGTAGATTCACGCTGAAAAAAAATTATGTACAAAACTGATTAAGAATTATTTCAAGGCTTTTTTGAAAATGGTTGAAAAACATATCTTCCACATAAACTTCTAGAAAGGCCATTATAATAACTTTTATATTTTTGAGTGTCATTTATTTTTAATTTCATCAAAATTGAAGTCTTACCAGTAAATCTTGAAGCTCTTTAGGATTTCCACTCATATCTCTTCCATTCACTTCCTTTATTTTATCACCAACATGAAGAAGACCTTAATAAATTGAAGAATTTATTTTTTATTACTTTTTGTTGTTTTCAAAAGATAATAATTAATCACATGAAAGCAATTGACTTTTACTACAGCATGTTAACAAAAAGCTATTTTTTGGACATCAACTTTTTGCAAGTTTAATTCAAACATTCAAGACTGTCTCTACCTCAATAGGAGTTGTGAATCATACCTTGTCTGTCAATCATCCCTCCATGAATGATTCTAGCAACAACAAGATCTCCATTTTCAACAACCAATGTCATTCCCTACAAAGTTATAAATTGATAAGAAAAACGTCTGTTTTAGACGTAACTTTAATTTTAATATGAATGTCATTATCATTGACACATACTGGTAATATACATGTAAATCTTTCCTTAAGCATGAAAAACAATTTTACCAAAAACAGGAAAACAAAAGAACTCTGTACAAAAACACCATCTGCTAATGAATAGACCAGGAGTAGCAGAGGAACTAGAACATTCATTATGTCATTAATTACTGGCTGAAAAACTTACCAGTGGTTTGTTAGGTTGTTTATGCAACCCAACCATTCTGATTGGCTGACCACCAACACCATTTGCTGTTCCAGAATCACTGTCCAGGCCAGGAGAAGGAGGAGGTGAAGCATATGTCTTAAATGCAACGGCGTCATGAACTTCTAATAATGCCTGATAGTTAAAAGTATAAGATGCAGAATTATCATCATCAGAAAGTGCCTATAAAACCCCAATAATCCATCATATACTCTAACATCTTTTTTTGTAAGAATATTTTAGGAATAAACCAGAGGCTGACATTTTGAAAAGAAATATTTTGTGTTGAAAATGTGTAAATACAATACAGTTTAATGTTTTGAACTAAACTGTATAAAACTCTTTCTTTCTCTAAACAGCAACACTAGACAAAAAAAAAACAATTAAAACAGCACTAGCTGTATGTTTTATGCTAGTAACATTTCTATAAGGCATTATGTGTGTAATATCAGGCTTTAACGCATGCAGGTTGACTTCAAAATTACTTTGACACTATCCAGACACCAAATGCATTCCAACAAGGAAATGTCAAATGCTACCATTGAAAAATGTTCACAAGAATATTTTCAGCCTAAAATCAACAAAAAAAGCCTTGGCTGGAATAACAATATTCTTATAAAAAGTGTACCAGGTTCATGTCGATATTACAGCTCTATGGGCTGGATGTTTGTCCTAAACATGTTCATTTATTAAAGGTTATTAACTGAAAATCTCATTAGATGATCACACAATTACATGTAAGCTTCGACCTCAATGCGAAAACAAACATTTGCAGGCCAACGCTTGGTGTATAGTATTTAGGCATGGAGTTAAAGTCTTATACCACAAAATGTGGGTCCTGCAGGAGGCCAGATAGCTCAGCAGCACTGTCGTCGCTTGCAACTTGAGGCTCAAGATCAGTGTTGACCTGTAAACATACCATAACGCAATTACATGTACATCTCACACTTCAATTTTTACATTAATTAAAATATGCAACTGTTATTTTAGTCAGAAAAAAAAGCAATTAAAAGTCAACAATAAATTGGACTGTTCGCAGACAATCACAATGAAGTTATTTTTTGGTCATACAATAACATGATACAATAACTGGTTTACTCACAGTAATACACATGTCTCTTCCATGAAGCATAAATGAAAGACAGTTATTACAGTAGTTTTATTTGGTTTTACCTCCATTGCAAGCTCAGCAGTGTCTTGTGTTTCCACTTGCTTGCGACCTTCTTCAAGTTTCTCATGTGCCTAATGAAGATAAGATCATGTACTACTTGATAAATCATTGCAATAATTTTATGAATGGCACTTAGGCAATCAAGAAACAATCTTGAAGTTACATATCTAACTTAAATATTTACATGCAGATGAAAACTGCCATGTATCACCAAAGACTGAAACTAGTTTGTTTAATTTATTAAGGCAGGTCTCTGATTGGTAATGATAATGCAGAGCATCCTCATTTCATCTGTACACTCAGGAAAGCATCCAGGCTACATGTACTTTTTTGAACAGCCACTAGTAATAAGCTGAAGCAAAACTAGAAAATTTGCCTTGTTGCAAAATCATTTTGACATCTTGTTAGCCAGTCAGCCAATGTGGGAAGCAGTTTGTTTTGCCTTGAGCCCTGAGTATTGAATAAAGTTTTCAAAAAATACTATTTGCTTAAAAAGAGACCATTCCACTATATTTTGGCAATGAAACTTGTGGGCTATCCTTCATAGGCAAACAGAATATGTTTTCCACTATTTCTAAACAGAAAAACATACCCTGATTAGTTTTAAAACAGAAGCATCACCAAGAATACTTTTCAAAGCATTTGCCTGTTCTTCAAGGATAAGACCTGCTGTCTGTGGATCATCAAGCGACTTTAACACAGTCTCCACTGCTACAGACACAAGTGAAACAGTTTAGAAGGTAATTTAGTAAAACATAATAAAAAGGCATCTTTAAATATATATCTTCATTTTATAAATAACAAATGTGATGCAGGCACAAACATATGTCATGTAGTTATCACATGTGCAATAAAAATTATTGTTTACAATTCATACCTTCCAACCTGTAGATACAGACACATGCATCAAGATAAAGTGCTCTTTCCATAAATTAAAATAAGAATATATGCAAGGGTTGGATCCAGAAAATTCAGATAGAGAGATACATGTAGGCTCAAATACCAGCCACTGGGAAGGGACCCTGCGCTACCTGAACTCACCGGTGGGCATGGCATTGTTAATTTGTACCAATTAAGAAATGCCTGAACCGACGAGGCTGTATTAATAATCTTTCTTGCGGTAGCATAGAAGTTGTGGGATATTAAGTGAGATCACGTTAACAGGAGATATAACCAAACACTGTCAACTGATCTTGCCTGATCTCTTTCTTGCCTGATCCAAACCATAGCGGCATATACAACATGAAAAACCGTCAACAGACTTATGCATGAGAATCTATATTTGAATCATGTGGTGCCAGAATGTCAGATCACCAACAAAGTCAACAAAGAGAGGACTTCAAAAAAACTGCCACAGATAATAAATTTTTCATATCTCTGCTCTTTCGTGATTAGAAAGTTGATGAGAAAAACTGACAAAACTGATGAAAATAAACATGACGAACTAAAGTGACGAGTCAAAGCCTATTTTCTGCGGTTCCAAACAGCTGCAAACTTGGAAATTTACAACAAATTAAAAAAAACTTGGATTTGAAAAGTAAATTTGAAATTTATTTGTGAAATTTTATCTTATCAACCACTACTTTAAGCATTCGATTTTGAAGATTTATCTATTTATTTATGAATATTAATTATTACATAGATAACCAATTTTATGTATCCACTCCAAATGTAATTTGACTAAATTCATTTCAACACAAACTAATCAGTTAATTTTAGTTAAATGATTGTCATTATTCAAATTTCTCTCCATACATGTGCAAAGTGAACACCAGATGTTTTGGAGAGAAGCTAAATCAAGACTAAGCACGTTATTATATTAGCGGTTCAAAGTCTGATCAAAGTACGCACCTTAACTGTACTCCTTCTTACGGGCAAATGTAAGACATTTTGACGAAATTGACCATAGAATTATCACTTGATGGAGGAAATTATCTTATTTACACTACTTTCAATACCACTGAAAATTTGTGGTTCAATAAATTATATTTTATTAGAACAACAATTTTCGTAAATCTGGGAATTCGTCTCTGTAAGACACTGCACATTTGATAAACAAAACGGCGGGAATGTATGGTCTGGACGAAATCAACAACCACGCATACTGAAAGCAACAGGATAAATATAACATACATACCCCTGATCCGGATAAAGAGTTGTGGCACAAATTTTGGCTTGATTCCAAAACAACATTATTCTTATTTTATTGCTTGATAAATTCTCCTGAATTGAGGACGATCAGAGATCGAGATTCTCACAATGGAATGCAAAAGTGCAGGAGGCACTCGATCGATGAATTCCCCTAACAAGACCATAATTTCAAAAATCTATGCAACCGTGTATCGCTTCAACTATATCTTAATACTTTAAGCTTAACTCTGATTTAATACCTTGAGAGTTCTGCTCCTGTTCTGATTCGGTTAACACTACCATTTTCAGAAGGTTTCAAGACAAAAATTTGCAAGCAGTTCGTAGGGTAGGAAGTCAGGAAGGTTGCAGGCCCTGCAAACGGACGCTTCGGTTCGTTCGATGTGGTTGATTAACATGCCAATCAAACGAACCGGAAAAGATCACGTGGACTGTGTAACAAGAATCCAGGGGTACTTATAGGTCCATAGCCTTAAGGTGATATTTAGTAAAAATTGGTTGAGTATGTCAGTCTATGCTGGAAAAAAAATAAAATAAAATAAAATAAATCAGGAGGCAAGCGCTTTTTCTTTTTTTAGTCCAAGAAAAAAGTTTCTGACTAAAACCACGATATAAACATGTTGTGACGTTCGTGAGGCCCCAGATGACAAACCAGACTTTCTCCCTACCCCCCTCAGATACATCATAGTCACAAAGCTGATATCTAGTGCCAGTGCTCAAAGGGGATTGATATTTTTCAATTTCACTGCAGTGGAACATGCATTACAGTGGAAATGGAGTCATCTTTATCGCTTGTTTATGATAAGAAGTTTCAACCAGAATATCATCTAAACAATATTCTGTAAAGATCGAAATACATTTCGAAGAGACGATTGTCGTTTAAAAGGACACATCAACGAAGGTTTGCTCGATTTGTGTCGAGGAATTCTTGCTATGGGTGGACTGCTGCATCTGTGACCTAATTCATTCAGTTTGTGGGTGGAATATCAAAGATCAGTTGCACGTAAGTACGTTTACATATTTCCTTAAATTAGTCTCTTGTCTGTCATAAACTAATGTTCTTTTTCCAATCAATCGTCTTTGCATGTAGACTTTCAAAACACAGAGGCTTCTGATGGGTAACTGTACTTGACGTAAGCGAACATGGTTAATCTTTGACGTGAAAAAGCGCACCTTTAGTTGTTTGACGCCCACTTCGTTATAGAAACTTAATTGGGAAGATTTGTACTCACTGAGTAGTTGTGACTTTCACTTGATATTAGATTTCTCTTTCCGTCCACGTGTTTACAAGATATAAATCCTAAGAGTCACCCATTATTCAAAGCAAACAATGCATTAGTCAAGTAAGGAGTGGCATGCTTTTACTGAAATTCATTAAAAATAAGAAAGGGAAAAAGTGTTGTCAATCAGTGTACAATACATACCGCTTACATGTATGTTAAAAACGACTGGATTGGACATGTGTTGATATTTCCAGTTCAGACAAAAGTTTTGTTGTTCTGACAGCACAGCACCTCCTCCACTCACAGGATGTTATATTTATTTTTATTGTCATTGTACTTTTTTAGGAAGAAGTCTTTGAGAAAATGGCAGATTTTGGAAGTGCTTCTCCTTTGCCTGAGGATGGCTACCCCGAACCACCATTATTACCAGGCGAAATAGTTGTTGCTAAAGCCATAAATGTGCTACGATTCCAAACAATGGCAGATAGGAAGTCTGGTACATCAGGAGTGCTGTATGCAACAAACTTCCGCATGTCTTTCTTGACAAGAAACCCCAGTGCAGAAACCAAACTCAACTCCGTATTTCAATCAAATCCAGATTTAAGTGAAGCAGGGGAGATGTACTCAGACATGCAAAGAGAACTACACATTCCACAAACATGTATAAGCGATATTTTTTACTTCTCCAGTTCAACTGCAGAGGGATCAAAAGTGAAGAAAGTAGTTCCAGGATCACGCATGTCATCCAAAGTCCATTCCTTGGAAATCCGATGCAAGGACTTTCGAGTGATCAGATTTGGATTGAAATTTACACCCAAGAAAGATCACAAAAAGATGGTGAATGCAATTGCACATTACAAGGCACCAAACTCTATTCCTCTGCTGTTTGCATTTCCATACAGCATGGCACAGAATTCTTCAGAAAACAGCACAGTCAGACTGAACACCATACCAACATTTAGAACTCTACCTGATTGGCTGAGTGAGTTGACAAGGCTTCATGTTGATGACACATGGAGAGTAGCAACTGTTAACAGAAATTTCCAAACGTGTCCATCTTTATCAGAGATGTTTGTTGTGCTTGCCTCCTTGTCAGATTCAGACATAAACAGAATGTCATTACATTATGTAGATTCACGCCTTCCTACATGGTGCTGGAGTCATCCCAAAACAGGGGTACCCATGCTATATAGTGGAGCAGGAAGGTGAGTTGACCTATTCACAAATGTTTTCAACTGTTTTGTAATATTGTCACATTTTGAGAGTTAGTATAAAATGCTTAACATTTGTTCCATACCCACAATTCAAGTACACTGTACATGTACTTCTCTTTTATGACTTTAAAGCAGACAGCTCTATTTAATATTTTCAAGCCTTCTTATAGGGGGAGAGGGGCTTAAGCAGTGTATGGTGCGTTGTACTCATACTTGCTTTGCATTTATACTTTATCCAGAATGTCAGTACTGCATTCTTCTCTTTTTAGACCAGAAAGCATATTTCTTGAGAAGGAAGAAACATCGTTCTTCAGAGCATTGTCATTGATTCCCTGTAACACCGAGCACAAAGAGGTGAAGGTCATCAATTTAATGAAAACCTGTCCATCTACAAAAGAGCTTCAACAGAGCTTCCAGAAACTCAGAGACCTTTGTGTGCTAGAGACCAGCAAGGACTTTTGGAGCCTGGACACCCATTGGCTGTCTAGTGTAGAAACATCAAGGTATTTTTTGAAATTAAAACTATTCATTTATCACTAAAACCTATTCATTTAGAACACGTTGTCCCTTGGCTCTAACCCAGACTGCTCTATTAGTTTGGAAATGAGCACACAAACCATGGGTACCTCTCTCACATAAGTAATGTAATAATATGGTTTCCTTGGTTTAAAAAGACAGGGCCAGAGAATTGCTCCTCCTCTTGGACATCAGCACTTTGTCAAGTTGCCCTAACAATTTAATTTGTATTTCTGGTTTAAGAGGCACTGTTGACAGAAGTAAAGTGTCTAGACCAAGAACACATCACAATTTAGCACAGCTAGCACTCAAACTTAGTCCCCTCCTATTCAATAATGTAGTTATGATGATGACATCATCCTCAACCATTATCATTTGACCAAGGCTTCAGAAGAAGTCAAAAGTGTTTAAAAATCTAGTGAGTAGAATTAATTTCTCCAGACTTCTCAAGTTGAAAGCTTTGCAGAATGAAACTAGACACTCTCAGAGTGTTTACTCGGGCTGCAGCACATAGAATTACGTAATCATTAAAGCTGGGACAATTTTGTAATAAAGAGACCTTTGTGTTCTTATAAAGAAATAAGTTTATCCCAAGCATGATACAACCACAGTCAACACAAACTCAACATTTTATTTAACCATTGACGCCTGAATGAAATTGCCAGCGACCCACCCCTAATTCCCTGGCATTTTTTGGATTATTTCAGAGCGAGCGAAACCACAAAAATAAACCATGTGCGCAGTAACCACAGACACAAGACAGGTTTCAAGACCTCTTTTAATTAAAGTTGAATCAATGAAGGGTCAAAATATTGACAAATATTAGCAAAAGGAACTTAACATGATATGTAAAACAGATGGGAAAACAGGAAATTATATTATTTCTTTACCGCGTGCCGAACTGTCCCATAGAAGCTGAGAAAATTGACTTTGCGAAAATAAGTTAAATATTGACTTAGAGGACAAAAATGAAACCAAATACAACATAATGTTATTCTTGCACTATAACAGCTAACATTTGAGGAAACAAAGAAAAATAAAAGCGAAGAACTCATGTAAAAATCAATCTGAAAACAAGAAGTCGAGTAATTTATTATTATTTAAAGAAAGATGAAAGTCGTAAATCAAAAAGACGACAAAAACAAGCCAGTTATTTTGAGATCAGTCGTATTTCAACTGTGTTAAATTAGTGGCCACTTAGTTCTTTTCTCAGTGGTTCTGTAGTAGCTGAATAAGACTCTAAACAATATTTGAACGAAGCGAATAAACTAAATAAACAAAGCGCCTGGTCGCCGTAAATTAAATATGCAGAAATCCAGCGTGCAACTTACTGTCACTTTTAAAACCTAAAATTCCCAAATACAGGGAACCAAATGAAAGAAATCCGAAAGGAAGTTCAATAGCAATAGATTTTCATTTAAGCTAAGGTGAAGAAATCTATTTAGAAGCAAACGAGACCTCAATACCATCCACCATTACTCGCCCATGTGCTTCAGTAGCACACACTACGCATGCGCACTATACAGATTCTACTCATGCGCCGTAAACTCGACAGCGATTTGTGACTGAACGCAAAGAAAGAAAAAAAAACAAAGCCGAATTTATATCTCGGGCGTTATTCCTTCTGAAAGCCTGAGTAATAAGTTATCAAATTTTGTCTTCAGTTGATACTTCACATCTGGTTTGTAATAATTTAAACCATCCACTCAATTCCTATGGCATTAACAAGAGCATTCCTTCTCCTTTGGTTTCTTCAGATGGCTGCACTACTTGAGACTGTCGCTTGTCGCTGCTATGGATACTGTGCAATCAATTTGTCATGACCGTTCACCGGTTATCATCAAAGAAACTGGAGGCCGAGATTTTGTGTTGGTTGTAGGAAGCCTTGCTCAGTTGATATTGGATTCGTATTACAGAACAATAAGAGGTTTCCAAACTCTTATTCAGAAAATGTGGGTTCTTGGAGGACATCAGTTTCTTTTGCGCTGTAACCACATAAGGGAGTCATACCAGGAAAATGACAAAGAAGACACAGGCGAGTCACCTGTGTTTCTTCACTTCATTGATTGTGTTTACCAACTCACTCAGCAGTTTCCATCAGAGTTTGAATTTTCTGAGACATATCTTCATGCTCTACTTGACACAATGCATGCATGCATGTTTGATACCTTCCTGCTCAACTCTGAAAAGCAAAGAGCAGAATTGTGTGCATTGGAGCTAGATGGAAACTCCATGACATCACTATGGGAGTTTGTTGCAGAGCAGCTGAGAGAGTCTCGGAACTCAGGGCCCTATCTTAACCCATTGTTTGAGTACAGAAACTCTTTAGATGATGGTGAGGCAAATGGAATGCACACCGACTCGTTCCTTAGAGTAAACACTCTTGCTCCAGGCATCAAATTCTGGTCAGGTCGATATCTCAGATGGCTTCCAACAGTTCATGTGAGTTCAGGAATGGGAGAGAATTCTTCACTACATTTCCAACAGATGATCCTGGTCAATGAGCTGAGGGTGTTGCGTCATCGCTTAGCTGTTAGAAGGTTTGAGCAAACTCCAAATGCAAACACCATTGATGGTGACAAAACTCCTGGCATAGACACTACTGACTTTGACTTCAGTGCTGATCTTAGCTTGGATTTGGAAACAAGCAAGCTGCTCACGCCCAGCATGCCATTTATTGGTGATCTAGCATCAAATAAATATTACTCTCCTGGAGATTTGCCACCAAATGGATCTGCAGACACAACTGGCACTGGCAAGTGTTAACTGTGTACATACCACCATTAATTGAAGATACATTGAGTACCCTGAGTGTTGTTTGGTGTGTTGCACTAGTTCACAAAGTCAAATGGCTTTTTGAGCTGAGAGCACCCTGTTTAGCCAGAGTGCATTAGTCAGTTTCGTCAGATCCAAGACCTCTTCAGCACAGGCCAAATGGTACAAAGCATTTAGGAAAATGGAGTTTCCTGTTCTCGTCCAATCACTCATTAGTTGAGAGGTAGTAAAACCTATTGGTAACACCTTTAAATATTGTGGGTCAAGTTATCAAGTCAATTTGTTTCAAATTTATCAAGGTTAATCTTTTTCAGTCTGAAAATAGCATTCAAGATTAAATCAATTTGGATTTAATTCAAGTCTTTGTTGTATTACGAAGAGCAACTTCAAAACAATGACTTTATTCAATAGTTATGGTTTTGAACAAGGTTAAACAGAAGGTACAATTCTAGAAGCCAGTTTGTCAAGTACATTTTTTTTTTCTCTTGATATGTTCTGAGGTAGGATGCTACAAACCAATATGCTTTTAAATCACAGTACCACAATTACAGCTAAGCAGCATTGAATTATCCCAAACAGATGGCTGTGTAATCATTTTGGCGTGCAATTCTAAATTAAATTCTAAGAGAAAAATGTTAGTAGGCAAATCTACTGAACGTATATTAACATTAATAATCTTTGATATTTTTAATTTTTCTATTGTCAAGCATATTAGGAGAAATAGACATGTCCTGTTTATTAACTTTGATCTTGTTCATTATTTTACCAGTAGGGTTTTCTCCTCAAATTGAATATATTATTTTAATCAAGTTGTATTTAAAATTGTTAAATTTGTTGTATTTCATTTTTAAGGTTTTAAAATTTTTATTAAATTTGAAGTGGGCAGGTGTGTCCAGGATGTGGCTTGTCACATTAAAATTGCAGTTGTGAAGTCCTTGTGATTGGTCATGTAGCAGATTTTTCATATTTTGTGCTTTTATTAATGGTATGTACTAGAAATCAAATTTAAAATACTTCATAAAAAAACAAAGTTAATAAACCACCTGGCCTTTCAGTCTAGTGGAGTGATTTCATTTCATTTAATGTTGTACAGAAAAGCAAACTCCTTCATATTAATAGCAAATTGAAGCTATGATAATATAATTTTGTGTTTTTATTTATGTCTTTGTCATTGGAATATACTATTATATAAAGTTAGAGTAGAATAAGTTCACAGTCTACCAATATAAATTGTATTTCATATTTGTGCCTGATTACTAAAAACATACTCTACAGCTACAGATGTATCAGTGAGTACAAGGTGGTAGGCTTTAAGCTTCATGGCTTCCTGTTTTAGTTCATATAACATCTTACTTTTATTGAGAAGTACTGTAATCAAATGCACAATGTTTCATCAGGGATATCCAAACACCAAGATGAGTTGAAAATACAATGCGCTTCTGAGTATTTTGATGAAATTCAAGGTGTTTGGATAGCTGATGAAAACACTGTCTTGAGTGTTTGATACATCTTCTCAATGAAAACAAAAACTAAGGAGTAAACGAAATGAAATCGTCAAAATCTGTGCTGATTAAGACCGGTTATTCAAACCTCTGTCATGGTCATGATTTCCCTTGTTTTATTTTCATGAACTGTTAATGAGTTTGAGAATAACAAATCCCATTGTGACCGTTACTTTCAGTGATTTTTCAAAAGGTTAACAAGTAAAGAGGTTTGTTCCTATAAAGGGTTGTAGCACATTAGCACATATTACATTAAAAGATTGTTGAAAATATACCCAAGTTGATGTTTGAAGTTTGAACACTTCATTATAATACCTCTCTTTCAGGGTAATGCACCAGAAAACATTAATATGTTCTATGCAAAAAAATGAAATTATAATAAAAGCTGTAATCTGCAATTGTAAAATCATTATCATAATGAGACTGGTCTTGGTTTGGAGGAGAACTGGAGTTGGGATGGACATATATTTTAGTACAGGCTAAGGATTTGAATCTCAGAAGTATATAAAATAAAGTTTAACATGTAGACTTAATTCATTTCACAAGGCAATTAGCTGGTCATTTTTCTCATGAGACAATAAAGTTGTGTCATATTAAATCAAACTGTGTGTGTTGTTATATGAACAGAAACTAAGGAGTGGGACTAAATCATGATTTCTTCTAGTAAGCAATGTCCAATTCCTTTTCAAAATATGTCAGCTGTGTCAAATAATACATGGTTGGAGATAAGACAGTTCAAATATATAATATGTGTGTAATAATATAATAAAAATGCAAATGATTATATGATAGATCATATATTTGAACTGTGGAGAAAGATATGTATTTATGATTGATCAAAAATTGTGAAAAATTGTTCAAATAGATGATCTTTCATTTGTTCATTTGCATTAATTATTATTACACACACTGGTTACTCATATTATACTCATTATTTACAATACTTTGTATTCAATATGATTAATTCTGTCACTTACAATAGAAAGGCTTGCACTAATACACTACTTCTACTACCAACAACACAAATGCTCACATTTTGTACAGTACAGTACGATAACTTGTGTTCCTTAAATACTGATTACCACTACATACACCTCAACAGGATTACTTATGTCACTTGCAATTTAATGCTTTAATGCATTTGATGCTTTTTGCTACTCAAAAAGTTTTCACCTTGACATAATGCATATTATTTTGTGTTATTGCATTACTACAGTCCATGCTATATTAAGGAGGAGGATTGCAAAATCAAGTCAGTGAACAATGTTTTATTTTCCATTGCATTATTTTTGTAGTTTGGTTTAAAGTTCAGAAATATCGGGGTTCTTAGAAAAAAACCTTACTGAATAGGATTTGCCTTTATAATATCCGTAACAATGTCACTTGAAGGGATACCTCAAAGTTGACACTCGATTATGCATGGATGAGAAATGCCACCAATACATCTACAGAGCAATGAAATCAAAAATCTTTCCAGTGTTTTTTTTTTACATCATTAACGTTTGTTCTTAGTTCTTTTGTGCCCAGTCTAGTGGAACCCAGTGCTCTTCCTTTTCAAGTCTTTCAGATGCATCCACTATGCTTACATAAGCTTCTTCAATGTCCTTGTTTACTACTGTCAGATTAAAGAATTGTCCATAGGTATCTTCCAGTAAACTTGACTCTCTGACCATCTCTTGTAACTCATCTTCCTGAAAGCATTGATTATTAACATAGCATGTCAGTATACTCTAATGATTATTAATTGCTCGTTATTAAATACAATTTCTAGCATAAAATTACAATAAATAATAATGTTGAGATGCAAAATCTGTTTTAGTCTGTTAGATCTCACATACTTGGCAACAATAATTATTAATAAAGAATGACCCTAATGCAAAAGAAGGCTCAGCTGTCAGACCACTTTTCATTACCCTAATGAAAAGTGGACACCTAGCTTGGTCAACAGAGCGATCTTGTCTTGAAATCTGCTGATGTCAACTATTCAGTTACAAACATGAGCCATATAATTAAGTCTCTTACTGCTTTGCTTTTTAGAATTGAGGCATAACAGTCTGCTCCCGAAACTTTAAATCATAATAATATTACATTAAGCTACCTTGAATGTTCTCATGGGAGATTTAACTGAAGCTGGTTTGCCTTTTTGCTGTACTGTCAATCTTGATGTGCGCAGTTCCTTCAACGAAGGGGGTTTCACAAAGACACAGAATGGCTTGAACTCTGCTGTTCTTAATAACAGCATTACCTGCAAAACAAATTTCCCAATACTCAAGTACATGTATAACCTTTACCTATGTGGATCAAATCAGATCAGAGTGCATGCCTAACCATGATATAATACAGTACAAGCCCGGGGGGGTGGGGGACTCCCAGAAAAATTGGGTAGGGCTGTGCAGCCAGCTTCCCAAAACCCTTAACCCTATTAATGACCAAAATCTGCGATTTTCCCTTCCCTATTTATGACCTGACCAAAAATGTGATACCCTATTTATGACCTGACTCTTAGCTCATTAGGGGAGTGGGCTCTTGTTGCTGGCTTTATCTAGCCTGTGTAGCAGGTGTCAAATGGGGTAGATGAAGGCAAAGCGTGGATTGGAGAAGGAGGGCGTGATGAAGAAGTAGCTTCTTCAAAAAAAAAAAAAAGGAATTGAAGACTACAGTGCAAAAATCGATACCCTATTTATGACCGAAACGGCTGAAAAACCATACCCTTTGGGGCCGCACATACCTATAAAGCCCATATAAGGGAGTACCCCCCTTCCCCAGGAGTACAAGACAAGACAATGAATAATGACATTTATAACCATCTAAAGAGTGCATGGTAAAAGATTTCCATACCTCTGGTTGAACCTTTAGGACACAGGTTTTGCCAGATTTCATAGCTCTCTTAATGGAGTCCTTTGATGTGCCATACAAATAGCCTCTGTATTCACCAAATTCTATAAATTTTTTCTTCTGGATAAAATTCTCCATAGTTTGTCGTGATACAAAGAAGTAATCCCTTCCATCTACTTCATAACTCTTCATACCTCTTGATGTATCTAAGGGAGTAAGATCACATGACAGGAAGCACAAGTTAGAGTAAATAAAACTTTTAGCATAAAATGTCGTAAGAGAATCTTTCTGGTTCTGTCAGTACCTTTTACAATAGCAACATGTGAGAATGGGGCCAAATGAAGTAACCAGCTACTCCTATCAATACAGAAATGATTGTTCAAAAAGGAAGCAATTTTAAGCAAGCAAGATAAGCCAAAGCTGACATCAATAATAAAGCTGATGTTTATATTCTGGAAGTATTTCAGCTCTCCCTGGAAGGAATACCTGTCCAGTAAAGGGTTTTTCACCAAAAAGAGTTCCTGTGAGTCAGAGTAAATACTTTTCCCTAGAAGACTTGACAATGAACCAACCCAATGTTTTAACCCAGACAGGCCAGTCAACTGCCTCACAATTCAATAAATATTTTTGTAGTTGCTATCATATTAAAAACTGAAATTGAAACTGAGCTCTGACAGCCATTCAGACCCAAACCTACATAAAAATTAGATAGACTAATCATCATCTTGATAATTGTGCAAATTATTGCTTCACAAGTCTGTCACGTTCTGCGTGTCATGACAGAGCCTTTGTTTTTACATTTATGATCCAACATTAAGATATAATTATGCTATTATATATATAATATATAATTATGCTATTACCAGCTGCTTTTATTTTGACACCAGCATTTTGATATTTTGTAACTACTGTCAAGTAAAGTAAAATTTAAAGAATATCTTACGAGGAACTGTTGTTATGAACTTGTCAGGACTACATGAGAGTAGCATCTTCTTTAACTCATTTCTTCCGACCCCAGGTGCTCCTAAAGATGATTATAAAACCAATCAAGTCAAAGAATTAACATTTTTCATGAAAAGCTTTTTTGCAGAAAAATATCATCAATATTATTATCATTTGATGTAGTTTTCCATCCTTTTTGTTATAATATCATATTTTAATATATCATAATCAGTCTACTGGAACCACACCTTGTGTGAAAAATGGCAGATAGCTTCCCTGAGCTGTCAGAGAGTAATTTAAATATGAAAACAAACTTGTTGATCGAATGGAAAAACAATTATATAATAATTATTGTTAAATTCAATATTTATTGTTATCCAATAATTGATAAATATGTTCCTGAAAAACTAATTTTAAAAAATCAATATTTAAATAATAGTTTGTTTAGAGGCTAAACTGGGTAGCCTAGACAGTGCGCAGCCTGGAAAGGCAGGAATAGCGTAGAAGCAGGGTTAGGGGGCTTCCGGTTAATCAACACACATATACCACTATCAGTGGACTGATACACCACTGACAGTCAACTGATGTGCGACCAACTGTTAATTGCAACATTACAGTCCAGCTGTAGGTCAAGTGTTGACTGACATATGGACCAAGTGCCGACTGACATTCCACCAACTTGAATAACATTACTCTTGGTTGTCACATTGGCAGATATATCGGCCGACATTCGGTCGACATGTTATCTGACAGATGCCTTAAGTACCAGTACACATTATCTGGAAGAGTCAATAATAGAAACTACAACAGAAATTAACTAACCTATTAGTAAAAGCAACCTTTTCTTCTCAGGTATTTCCAAATATTTAACTATAGGTTCATAAGCAGGCCAACCATCCATTTTCACATCTGTAATTTTATTTAAAAATAATTAGAACAGGAATATTACTTAAAGGCAAAGATAAAGTCTGCATACAAGCCAAGGGGCTCTTCAAGCCCAAGCTTATCCTGGTCACTGTAGCACAAAATGACTAGGAAATCAATCTTTTACTCCCCCTGGATGGGATACCTCCAGCATTAAGTTTATTTGCTGGTACCCATTTATACACCTGGGTGGAGAAAACACTGAGAGTGTTTTGTCCAAGAACCCAAAAACTTGTTCCTGGCCAGGGCTCCTATCTGGACCACTTAATCTGGAGTCAAGCATACAAACCATGAGGACACTGCACCCCCACCAGTTATTTCTCAAAAAGCACATGATTACTACTGATATTAACCAAGGCAACAAACTTAATTGGTGCTCAGCTGTACAAATACAAGTCCTATGCGGTATGATTCACTGCAATCTAATGTGAATTGTACTTACACACAGAATGCACAGGTCAGCATAATCACAAGCCATACTAACCTTGTTGAAAATTACACAAAATTTTGTTTGAATCAGTCTTTCTTCCTATCCTCTTGAATGGCAGTGCTCGTTTACCTGTGGAAAGTAAAATACAAACAAATGTCTGCTATATATGTTTCTGCTCAAGATGTTAGTAATGAGTCAACAAAATATTGATGCCTCAAAATAGTCTTGATGCCTCATTGTGTTAATATGTAGCTTAAAAATAAACAAACAAGGAAACTGGCATTACTAATTTACCAGGAAAACCACTTAGTACCCTTCTTTAAATGGTGAATAATAACAATTTCCAGCAGGAGGTCTGTATCAAGAAATGTTGGCCACGTAAATCGCAAGGAGCACAGCCCCCGGCCATTCCAAGGCCAATGACCCGCCAACAACCAATTAAGCCAACAAGTAATCTGTACTTTTTTCCTTTCAACAAAACTACCACATAAAGAGATTTTGAAAATCAACCACTTAAAAAAGCAAGCCAGGACAAATGTCATGACATGGGCCATAGAAGGTAGTTGTTCACTAAAAAGTGTCTAGCAAGAGCTGGATGTGAGTGGTACAAGAGGTCTATGGTGTAAAAAACTGCCCTAAGTAATTCGTAAATGAAATTCTAGGATAAAATTTAGGATTCTGGACTGATGGAAATAAACACAGTCAAAAAGGTTTTCTTTGAATATATTTACCATTCTTGTCTTTTGGCAAAGTGACATCATTTGAGGAAGCAATCCTGTTGAATTGCTGTCGTCTAATTTGAGAGAAATAAATACCATTTGAATATATAATCCTCTCGTGCAGTTTTAGGTCCCTACTGTTACAGACCATGTTTTATCCCCTTTCAATATAATTATGACACAAACCTGAAGTGCAAAGGCAGTAAAACAAAGGGAAAAAAACAAGGACCTCTATCTTAAGGTATGGACCAAGAAGACGAGGTTAGCAAGTGGCCAGGGATGAATTCTATTCATGCAGAAAAGCTTCAAAAGACAAATTGTTAGCATGTTATAATGCATAACTTAAAGTAAAAGAAAGTTGCTACAAAAGTTAAGAACACTTAGTGATAAATCATAAAACATGTTGGCATCAAAAACATCTTCAAATTAATTTTAGTGTGCTGCACAGTAGAATATGCCCTGTTAAGTTGACCAATCACAGTATGCAAAACATATATCTGAGAGCTATAATAAAAATAGTTAAGCACCATTTAATTTATTTATAGTGTTAACTACACAGTGCTAACATGCTCCAAATAAATCTTAATATTTATTGCAAAATGCAGTGTACATAGACTGATCTAATCTTACTTTTCCTGAAAGTCCTTGCTTGGAATAAGGCCTGCCTTGTCATGACTGCAGCCATCCTTTCGAGCCTGACAGATAGTAAACATTGTGTTTCAAATGTTGTCATATTAATGATGAAAGTCATAATTGCACAATGTAAGATGGGTAGTTTTCTTATTTTCATTAATACACTTACTTTTCCAACATAAAAAAGTGGAAACATTGACGCAGGCCCAGTCTGCAGTTGTTGCCTCCCAACAATGTGGCATTCAGGTTCAAATCCCAGACCAGGCATCATTCATATGGGCGAGTTTGTTGCTGGTTTACAAATCATTTAAACTGTTATATAATGCACTTATGGCTTTAGAGGTTTTCTACAGTTATGCTTAATTTCTATTTCTTTCCATTGCTAGTATGCTGATGAAAGAAAAACAAAAAAGTCACGGGCCAGTACTTGCATGGAAGTCTTAATAATGACACTTTTAATTATGAAGCGTACCTGCCACCAATTAGCATCATCCATATTCACCACATGAAGCACATCACCAGTGCTGAAAGCTACGCCCACCTCCTTGCAGGGTATCAGTGGATCTTGGAGTGGGTTATAGTCAAAGAATGCTCTTAAACTAACCTTTGAGAAGCACATAATAAATGCACCATTAACTTTTACATTCTACCAATTATTAACCTCTGACTAGTAGTAGGAGAAAATGGCTGAAAACCAAAAAACCTTGACCTATGATAGATGTATGCTCTAATAAAGGGCTAATGCTTGACAAGCTTTAGATGTCCACACCTGCTTAATTTAGGTCTGGACTACTACATTTGACATTGGTGATACTAATAACATTCAGGACATGAAAAACAAAAGAGCATAGTAGATCTTGTAGTAATTAGAGCACCTCGCTAGTGTCTAGGAGGTGAAAGGGTTGAAAAAACAATTGGACTCAGATTTGATCTTTTTCCCACATTGAAGACATGATATATTAAACATTCACACGTTCACCAAATATGGCAGTTTTACACTAGTGGGTCTAATCTGCAGGTCACAAGCTACAGGACACAGGTCACAAGTCACAGGTTGCAGGTTGTGGGTCATAGGTCTTAAGTTGAAGGTCGCAGGTCACAGGCTCGATACCATGCAAGATAGAGATTCCATGCTCTTTCTGCTAGGTGAAAGAAGAGAGAGAACCTCTCCTCACAACCACTTGATCATCTGATCAGCAGTTGTTCACAACCAGGAACAAATAAATTAAAAATAGGACAGATAGAATTCAAAAGGATGTCCATTTACAATACTGCTGACAATATCTGCACAACCAATATTGGTTACCGCTGACAATATCTCACAAATTAAACTCATGATTACCAAACTGAATTTTTTTCCCAATGAATAGCTAGCAAACTTTGGTCTTTTGCTGTTTGCACAGTTACGCATCCTGTAGGTGTACATTGATTCACCTTCAACAAGCTATTCATTGTCTAAGGACAGTTTGGTTATCTGCAGCTATCTTGTAGCTGGCATACGCTGGACAGCATAATCTTAATGGCATTTACCAGTAGTACATGTACCGGTACATATAGTTTCACTGACAAAATTAATGAATAGTAGACAAGCGGAATTCAATAAATTCTTCATAGTTCACTCAAAAATCCCTGAGAATTTGACTGGGTAAATGTTTCGATTGATGCATGCTACATATGCTTGCCGACATAGTTTGCACATGCACGATAGGAAATCAAGTGGTTGCAAGTAGTGGTTCCCTCTCGTCTCTCGCCAAGCAGATAGAGAATGGAACCTTGCAACAGGTCTGTGACCTGTTGGTTTTACACATATGGCAGTACACTAACTTTGGTTTCTCTGGTAAGTTTCCTGTCTTTCTTGGCTGGTAAAATCTTGATGTCAACACTTCCAGTAACTCCATCCTTGTTAAAAGAAGAGATGGCATAAATTATTATTTTACTGTATAGAATTTGGGTGAATTATGTAATCTTTACCCTACACAAAGGTAGTACAGAGACAATTGGTAGATTGATGACCTGGCTTGTAACACAACTAAATGACCTTTAATACAAGAAAATTCAGGAACAAGACTATACAACATGGGGGAAACCTCCATCCACCTCTACAAAATCACTGGCCATATAGTTAGAGACCTTGGGGGTTAGCTCAGTACCAGCTAGGGGCATGGAGGGCTCTGAACACCAAAATACCACAAAACAATAAGACACACCACATCCCCACAAGAAAAGTCAACAAAACGCTGTCTCCATGACATACATATTTAGCCCCACAAAACGCAAGTATAGAACTCAAGGGAAGAAGCAAAATAGGCGAACTGAGCAAGTAGGAAACAGAAGTTCTACTGCTGGCTAGTACTGGTGCAATTAAATCGACAGATCAGTGCTAAGCCTATGTATCTATAATTCAGTGCTGAACTGCCTGACTAGTATCGCAAGGTATTTGGTAGGTCATGAACTCAACTTTTTTATAGGAAAAACATTCCACCAGATGGTGCATAGCCCATAATGAAACCCTCAAATGGTTATTAAATCATAAATTAATAAATTAAATCAAATCATGTGGTTATATACAGTATTTTCCTTTAGTTAGCAAAGAGAAAAATTGCTTTAATTTATTACCATCATGTCTGCAACCTCATTAGCAGTCATCCCCTCAACGGATCTGCCATTTATTTCCAAGATTTCATCATCTATACAGAGAGTAGCTTGAAAGAGTTAAAAATAATAAATTAGTCAACATTATTACCAGTGGTGGTGTCATCATCAACATCAGGTCATCATTGATAAATTCCGCTGACCATCAGCCCTTATTAGGGACCTTAAGCACTGAAGACGAGGCAGACAACTATGATGAACTGAAAGTGGTTGAGGCAACTTGAATGCTACTGCACAGGCTTGACTCATCGTCATACAAGTTGTAGAGAATGTAAGAACTAGCCATTTGCCATCCAGCAGTGAACATATTAAATAACTTTTTGCAGATTTATACTCACCAAAGGTATCTGCTAGACCTCCACTTAAAATTCGAGCAACAATAATTCTATCTGTGTGTCCATCATTCTTCAGAGCTTTTACCGTAATCCCCTGTAATATTGGTAATTATCAGTATATACAGCACATTTTATGCATTCTTTTAATCTACCAAAGAAATACTGCTCACTTTCTACTAAGTGGCCCATGCGGTGAATACTTCTTGAGCACATATCCACCTTGCAGAATCAAAATAGTCCAGTTTTACAGGTCTGACTGTCTCAAATGTTGTCGTGATGTTACTTTCAAAGTGTGTAATTTTATGGACTGAGATAGAGTCAAAGTCTATAAGCTCGCAAAAAAAGAACTACGCCAAAATCAAGCCATCTTGACCTAACAACCCTCAATAAAGTATTTATTATATGGCTTTCAGGGAAATATTTCTTGTGGGACACAGCAGGTAGTCCTGATTGGGTAAGATGGCGCCATCTTGCCTGCTCAGAAAGCCAAACACAGCGCCAGAATTGGTTTATCTTGCCTTCTCACAGAGCCAGCCTTATAATAATAATAATGCCCAATTGTTTGGTTTTTTTTTAAAGAAAAAAAAAACATTTTAAGCTTGTACTCACAAGTGTTTCTCTAGCATTCCTGAACATCCTGATAGTCCTAACAGAGTTGTCAATAGCCTCCACCATCATGCCCTCCTCCTTGTGTTCCTCTACACGGATAATTGTATCCTCGTCATGTTCCTTGGTGGTATCACTCAACGTAACAGAGACACACTGGATACTTTCTGCAACATGCATCCCATTATCATTGGTGTAGTCAGGTACAAGTGGTTCAAAAGCAGATTCCTTGTGATTTGTCATAGTAAAGTTCACGCAGAGTGCATCAGCATTCTTGTTCCCCGTGTCTGCAACAGCCACTAAAGAGGCGTTTGTGTCATGATAAGAGTTATCCTCTATTTTGTTACCATCAGTGCCACCTATTTCTTCTGCATCATCACCATTGCCACTCCGCTTATCATTACTCTTAACACCAAGAACAGCAGTAGTCTTTTCATCACCCATGTCACTGTACTTCTCAACTTCTATTTCCTCTATTTCATGGTTTTCTATACCAATTATCTCATCTTTTTCTTGCTTCATGTCCATGTTTAACAGCAACTGTTCTGAAGAACCTTCATCTTCAGGGACTATTAATGTGAAATCAGCTTTTGCTATTGAATCATAAGCCTGTAATAACCCCTATATATATACAAAAAGAAAAACAAGGATTTATGATGGCGATGATGATGATGACGATGAAGAGGAGGAAGAGGACCTTCATTTTCATGTTAACTAACATGATACATTTTTAAAGCCTCTGGCTTGTGAGGTCAAGTAAAAATAAATACAAAAAATGCAAGAAAGATATTTCTTAAAACTGAAATATCCATGCGAAATTCTAGAATCTCTAAACCCATACATACGAAATATACAAATATTTTAAACTACATTAAAAGCATGCAAAAGGTGCATCATTTAAAATGCACTGTTGATGCCAAAAAAGTCAAACTTAAAATCATAAAAATATTCCTTGTTACTACACACTCTTCGAAAATAAATTGTTACTCTAAACCCAATGTTTTTATAATGATGCAATACCGGTAATGATTTAGAGTCCATCTGCAGAACTTACCTTCAAATGTGGTTTCCTTAAAATATGTTGTAGCTCTTTTATTTCTTTGTTCGAGCTTGAAAAAGGTACAAGACTCTCCACAACCTCAAAAATAAAAGATCTCTCAGACATAAATTACTTCCACCTGGACCCAAAATGTTCTTTTACATGTGTTGACAAAATTAATGCATGTAAATACTCAGAACCCAGGAAAAAAAATTTAAACAAAACATGACTATTTTGCAAATGTATTCAAGTGTGTTTTTGCAAAATTACCATTAAAGAAGATCAAGCCATAGCATGTGAAAAACGCCAGAAATCTGATGAATATCACACATAGATAGTGTGCTTTCAAGGCTATCAACTATCATCTCATAGAAATTGTTTTGTTTTGGTAGCATTCTACCTGAAATTTGCTTCAATTGAAAATATTTCTGGTCTTAGTATTAACTTCATGCTTTAGGGAATTTGTGCAAACTGAATTCGAGATTTGCAGTTTTTGTTTATGCACATTCATCAGTTTCTTTAAAAAATTTCAAGCTTTTTAAATTATTATTTAAGAAACCATAAATGCCCACTAGTCGTCCTTGGAATTTGATTATCCATTTGTTTGAAAAATGTACTTACAGAGAAACAAGGAAACATTGCAATTTGGTCAACCACACTGAGGCACTGCACACTAATGGATGTTATAGTTCACCACTAAATTTTCTCCGATTCTAATTGGTTTAAATTGATCACGTGATGCAATAGTGTTCATCCGCGGAGAGACACTATCAGCGCATAGTGTTCGTCCGCCGAAAATACCCGGATGGATAGAACTCGTCCATGAAAATTTTGCTGTAAACAAGCGGGCATATCGAAAATAAACAATTGAAATTGTATTAAATGGGTTTATAAAAGTTT
>OMLO01000439.1_pt1 | contig 26705 bp, 25 predicted proteins | sample 1674811 | NCBI WGS metagenome assembly OMLO01 (sample SAMN06265003, study PRJEB25207) | coral metagenome | isolation source: Coral host | place: Mexico:La Bocana,Puerto Morelos, Mexico | collected 2008-11-13
CCCGGTGGAAGCCCTTTGATGGGACAAAAGGTCATAAACACCCAGAATACAAGAGAATTAAGAATTTAAATAAGAGCCTTGAAAACCAAAAAGAACTGGAAAACCACCTAAAAACTTATAGAACACTAAAAAACCAAAAAAAACTCGAGAAAACCAATAAAACCAAAAAAACCTCGAGAAAACCAAAAAAACCAATAAAACCAAAAAAAACAAAAAAAACAATTGTCAGGGGGTCTTGGTGAAGCACCCCAACTTCCTGAAGAGTCTAGAATTTTTGTTTTTTTTGTTTTTTTTGGTTTTAAGTCATTTTAGTGATATTCAGGTTTGATCTATTTATGTTCAGGTTTGATGCAACCACGTTCGGTCCTTTTTCAGCGTCATGAGCGAATAGCGGCTGAGGTACATGCTATGTCTAATTTCTGTCTAATTTCTTCTTATGAACGGAATCTCCAAAGATCTATCGCCCCCACTGAGCGAAATGATCACACACTCTGCCGTCCCTCTCAGTGGCGTTCATTGCCTGGCTACAGGCGCCCAAAATGAGACAACATGCAATAAATGATGGAAATTGCAAGTTCAGTAACATCATCAACTTGATTGATGGCAAAATGATGCAAAATGCACCTGCCCAAGCAGCAGCGACAGATTATTTTATTACCCCCGCTCCATTAAATCCGCTATGTAATCAGTCACAGCTTCTAGATGAGCGCTTTCCAAATTTGCTCTTTCTTCCAGCAATTCCTGCATTTGTTGTTTTAATGCCCTGTTCTCATTAAACAACTGGTCGTTATGTTTTTTCTGTTGAGCAAGTTCGTCATGAAGCTTGCAACAGCCACGACATTGATCCTCAACAGGATCAATGTCACCCCCACCCTCGGAACCACTCCTAGATCTTTTCCTATTATGTTTTCTACTCCTGGTCGACGATTTGCCAGCTTGTCGGTCCCGTTCACGTCCTGATCTTGCAAAATTTGCCCACCCCAAGAAAGTAGAAGTAAAGGCCAACAACAACAACAACAACAACAACAGCAACAACAGGCTTGATGTGCAGTTCCCTGATGAAGGAGTCTTAGGGGTGCTGACTTTCTGTTTTCAATTAAATGTAATTTTTGTTGTTAAACCTGACTCGGCAAGACAAGGCTCTTGCTGCATCATAGATCCGTTGCAACAATGCTCGCCGCTCTTTTGTGTCCATATCATCAGGGATCTCTTTGCTTAAGTACTTGCGCCGCGGCACATTCCTGACCTTTTTCTCGACCAGTGCATGAGAAGCAACGCGAGCCATGCGAACGATTGTTGGAAGGATATTGTAGGTTCAATAGGAACAATTGATTAAGGTGTTCAATAGAACCACTTACTTTTGCATCAAGGCATCTTATCATGAAGTTAAACCTCATCAAAAGTCTTTCATGTTGAACCTTTCATTGAGGATCGAACAACAACTCGAAGATTGATTTTTTGAAGCATGTCTTGCTCTGCAAATTTTGAGCCCATCTATTAAAGTCACATGACATGAATTGATGAAAACGTCATTGCTGTCATCAAGCTGCATTGGAACAAATACATTAAATTCAAAGAAAACATGTTGCCAGCTTTCACACCACATGGCGCCTCCAAAAGTTGACACCAGATGGCGCCTCCAAAAGTTGAACCTTGGCTTCGGTGTTGATGGAAAACTAGTAGCTTTGGAAAAGCAAGCATCAGCAAAATATTCGAAACCAATTGATTCAGAGTAGGTTCCCAGTCGATGGTGCCTAACTAAATTAGTTTACTTTCAACAAATTGGAGTTATCTGTAGTGGAAAGATTTCTGTAACCCGGCAACCCGGCATTCCGCAGTATCCCCCGGCAACCCGGCATTCCGCAGTATCCCCCGGCAACCCGGCGTTCCGCAGTATCTCCCGGCAACCCGGCATGCCGCACTATCTCCCGGTATTCCGCAGTATCTCTGGACATTCCACAGTATCCTCCGGCAACCCGGTATTCCGCAGTATCCCCCGGCAACCCGGCATTCCGCAGTATCCCCCGGCAACCCGGCATTCCGCAGTATCCCCCGGCAACCCGGCATTCCGCAGTATCACCGGGCATTGCACTATCCCCTGAAAAACGCAGCCATGTTTTCTTGTCTAAAATCGACAATCATTAGGTGATCCAAAAGTCACAGATTTCGGACTAATTTTGGTCTTTGGATTTCTTCACTTTGCAAACCACCAAATCGTGATTTACTTCAAACCACTATCAGAATCCAAGGAGCTATCAGTGACGGAGAGCCCGCCGAAGATTCAGCAACTGAGTCCTCGCAGTTTCGTGGTTGGAAAGCTGCAAGTGCGGCAGTGAAAAATAGATCTTTAATAATTAGTACTTAAACTCGTTTAAAGTTTAAAGAATCATTTTGTTTGTGGTAAGGCTTTGCTTTCTCATCAGGTACTGAAAGAGTCATGCAAGTAACATGCAAGTAACGACCTCAGATTTCTCTACAATGGAGTTGATGCTGCTGCTGTTTTTCATTGAAGAGGCATGTATATAGTCTTTGGATTCTCGCAATTCTTCATCCAACCATGCGACACTTTAAGCTGGTTCTCCTTTTCGACGTGCAGCGGTGCTGAATTCGGCCTTGGGTGACCAGTTTGTGGTTGACACACCAAACACATCATCATAAATTGTAGGTGGAACCGCCAAGCGATAACATCAAACATTTTGCTGTAAGTGCAAATGCGAATTGGTCTCAAGATGCCTCGCAACGAGAGGTAACTTTTTTTGACACTGGCAAACACGCCGATTTTTCATGCTGCAATTCAGCACTGCTTGATCACCGAATCCGTTGCTCTGTCCTCATGTCCATGCTGAGCAGCATGGGAACCCAGCAAATGCAAGAAACTGCAGTCATAGATCGGAACTTTTCATGTTCAGACTTCTCATTCTTACCAACTTCAAGTATCAGTCTCATTATGGTGATGATGAAGAAAAAGAAAATCTGATGGGACATAGCAAATCCTGGCAGCTACTTTTGCGATGTCAAGCTTCCAGGTTCGAATCTTGAAAAACTGGACACCATCACCACGCAGGACCTACAGGCTCCAAGAGATGGGAAGGGACATCAGGATGACTTTGGCACACTTATCTATGAGAGGAATACTGTCTTGTTTCTTGCATGTTTCTCACCTCTTACAGCCAAGACACACTCAATCATTATTGGTCTCCTGTAGATTGTAGATCACGGGCAAGAGTTTGGTCCTGGAGGGCAACACACCGCCAAAGACCAAAACAGGAAAATCAATGAAGTCATCGACCTGACTATGCAGCTTGGCGACTTGAATTGCATTGTTCTTACATGATGCTCCGTCACTTTTCGCCATCCATCTCACTCACACCATTGTTGCCGACGTGGCAATCCAAAGACTGTCAAAATTTCACACCATCCACTCCTAAGGCCTAAGGATAGTGTCGCTGAATCAATTAATGTTAGATCTTTGCACCACCCACTCCTGAAGATTGCGTCGCGCTAAATCAAAGAATGTCAGATCTTATCTACTTAGTAAAGAAGGCTATTGATTCTGATGATATTTTGCACCAACTCCTCAGGATGGCGATGCTGACTCAACGAATTTATCACGAAAGAACACCCACTCCTAACAAGGATCGTGCTGCTGAATCAAAGATTTTCTATTATTACCAAGAAATGTTCAAAGATTCGACCAAACACTCCTCAAGATGATCAAAGGATGTGAGGTTTTAACGCGGAACAGTCGCTAGATTTTTGCACCACCCCCTCCCAAGGATGGTGTTAACGAATCCACCTCATTCTATGAAGCATTTTGCAAAGACACTTTTATGAGGAAGGTGTTGCTTTCATGTTTTTGCACAATCCACTCCTAAGGATGGTGTCGCTGAATCTCCAAAACTTGCTGGTCCAGGCGAACGCACGGGTATGTCGGGTTACTCTTCCCAACACACTGAAGCTGGCTGAAATCATGACTGCCGGACTTGTGGTAAGTTTGAAACCTGCAAACTCGTTAACATTTTGCTGTGTTTGCAACGTTTGGAGGCTAGATCAGATTAGATCAGAATTACTTTGAATGATCATCATAAGTCTCACCATAAGTCATATATGGTTTCAATGGAGTAGGCTTAAGGTATCCCCCCTCATAGCATGGTGGAACATGGATGGGTACTTCAAGTGATCCCCACCGTGACATGTCGGGTGAGGGTTGTCAGGTGAGGGTTGTTATCATTGATTTAATTATTAAAACATGATTGTCGTGATGTAAGTACAGGCACTACATCTAGCAAATATATATCCCCTTGAAAGTGTGTTTGATTTCAAACTGTAGTAGGATGATTTATGGTTTCCATGTTTCCTGCGCATTTCTAACTACAGGGTGAGCCCATTACCACCCTTCTTGCTATGTATTTTTCTTTTGTTGCTAAGTGCCTCATCAAAGCTCCACCAAGAAACCTGTTGCCACAAAAAATCCTGGCAGTCATTCCAACTTCTACTGAGAATGGTGCATTCCACATCAGAATTATGTAGATCCTGGCCATGGCAATTGTCAGCCCCTCGTTCCGTGGGTCTAACCCGAAACTTGATTACACCAAGCGCATTACCTCACCAGCAGCCATGGAAAGTTCATTGCGCAAAAAGAAAAGCGCTTTACCTAAGCACATGGGATAGCAAACATCAGCGGACCCAGTAGAAGGCAGTGAAAGCACAGAAATTGAACCAATTTGATGTAGAATGACAAACAGATAAAGCAGCAGTGATGTCAAGTTGCGAGGTGAGATCTCCTTAGGTCAGCCATTTCTCACAGGATTCACTATCACTAGCCATGGAAATCATGACATCTCACAGGATTCACTATCACTAGCCATGGAAATCATGACATCTTTGATCTTTGGTTGGCTCACGTTTTCAACCCCCGTGTTGCCAAGTGACCTTTTGCTCCTTGGAATAGAAAACCCGCCAAACCCTGTTCAAAGGTCGCGATGCATCAAGGGCCTTGACACAAAACTGGCTTCCAACGGTTTATCAGGACTGACTTGCAGCACCTTGCAGTTTTGGGGAGGTAGATCTAACTTGGCACGGACTGTCAGTTTAGGACCTTTAGGATAGACCAGTAGAATGACATACCGTTTGGTATAGAGTCCCAAGGCAACAGACCTCTGAATGACACACCGTAGAAGTATGACTTCCAAACAGCTTTGCCAAGTTGCTGCCGCCGGGAAGGCTGAAGCCATGGCCGTCCATTTCAAACCATTTGTACTCGGAGTTGTCCAAGAGAAAAAAATTTCCGTAGGTTTCGGCTGGATCAAGTACACGGAGTCACCTGAGATGTTCTAAAATGTTCGAATTTCAGCCATCTAGCAAAGCTAGTAGTGTAGTGGCTCAAATGTTGCAGGCTTCTCATGCTTTTCCAAAAAAGATGAGCCAATCAGTGGTCAATCAAAGACTAAACGGGATTAGGCACCATCGCTGGACTGCACCGCCGATGGCCGAACCAATTCATGACTGTTGATTGTGATATCAGTGGTACCGGATTCCTCCATATCCTTGAGCAAATCTCTCCAAGTACAAATTTCCGAATCATGCGTAGCTCGCGTGTCAGTCTTCGCAATCTCCAGGATGATTTCTTCCATGTCCGACTTCCATTTGCAGGTGCAAATGCGCCCGAGTTCATCTGTCAGGGATGGCAGTAGTATTAAAGAATTGGAAATGCAGTGGGTGGATGTGAGTGGTATTTATTGAATCTCATCAAATACTCATCTCACAGCTGCTTGTTTGACGTTTGATTTTGAACTGAGGATCAGTACCAAACAAACGGAGATCAACTTTTTGTCATTGCTCGCACTGACGCTTCGTTCTGCTAGGTTTTCATACTAGGATCATACTAGGCCTCCATCCTGACATGCCAAGTTTGACGCAGCAGATCTAAGGAGTCTGGCAGTCCTACTGTTGGCCCTATGATGGTGCAATGCTCTCATTGCAACCCCGAAGCTATTGAAAGAAGCATTGGTGCAAGCCTCAACGTAAGAATGGGAATTGAAGGTTGTTGAATCAATGCTGTGTGACGCTATCAAAATCTGAATTCTCAAGCAATGATTGTTTGTGCTGGTCATAGCTGTTTTTTTCGAAGCTAACACCAATGCAGCAATCCCTCACAGGGAAAATAAAATGCCATCAAAATCATGTGAGCGACCCAAGAAGCTATGACTCCACATTCGACATGAATGCTGGGAGAAAGACTGCTTGCACAGGGTGTTTTGATCACTCGGAATCACTATCATCTTCAGCATCATTTTCAGCATCATCCATGGGGAAAGTCGGGCTAAGCAGGCTTTCAATTTCAGCCGCACCCTGGGGAATTCCAGCCATCTCTTTTTGGCGATCATCTTCCATTTCCTCGTCCTCATCATCCTCAGAGTCATGGGCCTCACCCGGGCGAATTTCAGCCATCTGTGTTTGATGATCACTTTCCATTTCCTTGTCCTCATCATTGTCAGAGGCATTGTCCTCACCCTGGGGAATTTCAGCCATCTCTGTTTGATCACTTTCCATTTCCTTGTCCTCATCATTGTCAGAGGCACCGGCCTCACCCTGTGCAATTTCAGCCATCTCTGTTTGATGATCATCATCACTGACCTTCGAATCTTGCTCCTTTTCATTGGCATTCGGATGCTTTGGATCTGAGGTGTGCACCTTGAGGCGCCTGCGGGATAGCTCAGAAGTGGACATAGATTTGATCGAAGAAGTTCGCTCTGGATGGGAGCGCCACCTGACATGAAGCAGACATGATAAAATCTTCGAAGAACATACATACATGGGTATATTCTTCAAGTTGAAGTAAGTTGAGGAATGCATGACCAGGAATGCTGGTTTGTTTCGATAAACTTGTCTCAAACCAAGAAAAGCTGGGGCTAGGACAAAATCCTTGCTTGTTCCAACACCATCTTTCCAGTCCAGGAAGGGTTCTCTTCTCGGAGTTTCTTAGATGCTTCCTTGATATGAGCTTGGTAGACAGCTCGAAGACCGATCTGGTAGGGATTGACTTTCTGATCATCTTCTTGGTTGACTGCTTCTTCAGCCTTTCGTTCGAATGGTGGAGACATGAATGAATTGATGCAAACTTTTTTCCGAACTATATGGCATTGGGTGTTTCCAAAAATAGGGATACCCCTAATGGAAAACCCTCTTAAAGATGATTTGGGGATACCATTATTTTTGGAAACACCCATTATCCTGAAACAATGATTACCGCCTCAGGGATTTTACGGTTCAATGTTTTTGAAACGAGTTCATCTTTTAAAGTTCAAGGCTGTTCAGGTTTAACAGTTGCCAAGACTGAGATTCAATGCCACCAAAGATTAATCCAAGTCAAGGTAGGGGCTATCTTAAACACAAGTCAAGCTGTGGTCATAGCCAGCCTGCTTTGAGGCGGATGCGGAAGCACCATCAGCCTGAAAGGTTTTGCCAAGTTGAACGTCCTTGAATCGAGGACTCCATTCATTGAACACATGTTTTTGCAAAATTTGAATTTTATGGCATCTACATGGCACCGTGACATTGAAATGAATTGAAGTAAGGTATGGTAAGATTGTCAAACTGCAGTTTGTTGAGTTGCCCAGCCTCCTTTTGCGCCAATCTCCTCTGTGCACTTCTTGCTGCAAGCCTTTCCTTCAAACCTGGTGTTTCATCGACTTTCTCACATCCTCTGGCTTCGTTTTCTTTTCCTGCTTCCTTTTCCTTGTTGCCTCAGCCTTCTTTTCAACGTCCTTCTCCTTCTTGATGTTCTTGGTTGTTTCGGGCTTTCGCTCACAATCACTCCCGCTCTCTTCCATCTCCTCATCCTCCTTGATCTTTGGTTTGCCACCCTTCTTTTCAACTTCCTTTGTCTTCTTGATGTCCTTGGTTGTTTTCAGCTTTGGCTCACAATCACTCTCGATCAAACCAATCTCCTTGTCCTTGTTGGTTTCTGGTGTTCTTTCGCTCTTTTTCTTCTTCTTGCTGTCCTTCTCGGTCTTGGTCATTTTCGGCTTTGGCTCACAATCACTCTCACTTTGTTCAATCTCATCCTTGTTGATCTTTGGTTTGCGACGCGTCTTTTCAAAGTCCTTGGTCTCCTTGGAAAGTTCCTTCTCCCTGGAATTTGGCTTTCTTTTCTTAGACGTCTCATCTCCAAGTTCCTTGTCGTCCACAAACTTGACTCTTGAAGCACCTGCAGGCGGATTCTTGTTACCCCCAGTCTTTAGGGCAGATTTCCGCTTTCGTTCTGCTCCAAGTTCAAGGGTTTCAGAACCAGATGATGGCTCCGGAAGCTCAAATGAGCTAAGGTCCTCCTCGCTGTCTAATGGATTTTCAGACTCGTCAGATCCAGATGCTTTCTTCTTGGATTTCTTTCCCTTTCCCTTGCCTCTACCTTTGGGCTTCGTTGCTCCACCACCATCTGTGCCCAGAAATTGTTCCATCCTTTTTTTCTTAGCATCAGCCTTTTGATTTGTCCTGGCAGCTTCTAAGCGATGCTCAAGGCTTGTGACCACTTCGCTATCCAAACTTGCGTTGGTTTCCATTGTTCCTTCTGCAGCAGTGAATGGAAGATCACGTTTTGTTCCCTTGCGATCCTTGCCATCCTGACGGTGCTTTTTCTTTGGTTCAGTACATCTCTATGTATGTGTCAGCAAACGATTTAGGCCACAACATCTACCCTCACGTTGACAAACAAGCGACTCTGTTTTTGATTAAAAGTGATGCCTGGTGTGCAGAGGACCGCGTCAATTTGGCATTGCTTTCTGGCGACCCTTCTGCAGCCTAAAACGGCAGGGTATTCGTTCACTGATTGGTTTGAAATCCTTCTCTCAAAGACTAAATTGAAAAACCTAGACTTTATGTTCGAATTGAATGTTGGATTAGGCCCCGACAGGTTTGCATGGAGGAGTTTTCAACATAGAGGAATCGGTCTTGGTCATGACATCGAAGTCCTGCTAGTAAAAAGAGGGCCAAGAGTGAGGGAGCATGAACATCAAGTGAAACACCTTTTGTGAAAATCTGGGACCGCCTAACGAAAAAAAACATGTGAGCATGCTTGTTCCAGCAGTTGCAATGGAGTCCTGGTTGAAACCATGCCTAGCAAGAAGGCCAGCTAGCTTTCCTGGACCCTCACTCATTGCAGCTGCTTCCCAAAGTAGCAGAAACGACGCGGTATACCAGTAAAGCTGCAACCAGCAGATTTGAGCCAACTTCTGGATTTTTTTACCAAGTAATGGAAGTGCATGGCAACAATTTTGGCTCTTTGAAGTGACTGGAAACTCACAATCATTCGAAATGGTTCAGTATCAAATCATTGAATTGGTGAATCATGTGATGGCAAAACATCTTAAGCACAGGCCTGTCTTTGATTTGCGCCTGAGGTCAGAGACCTTTTGCGCTGCGAGAAAGCGGGCTGGACCGTGACCAACCGCATATTCATCCTGTGGGATGACCAAGTCCACGTGTGCAGCCTTTGGCGAAGAGTCAACCGAAGAGTTTGTAGAATCTCTGGATCAAAGTCTCAATAGTTAATCACAGAGTATGGACACATTATTAAAATACTCAAAGCTAATTTCTAATCGAGGCCAGTAGCCAGGAATAGTTTGAATGCCTGACCTTCAACAATGTCAGTGGTTTTTCCACTCCTGGATTGCGACTGGACCAAATACATAGTTGCACCTGGCCATCTGGCAGCTGCTTTGGTTTCAATGTTGTACGTGTTGAGTAGGCTGTCGATGGTCACTGGTTCATTTGGCCATGTCAATTGTTGGATCTGTGGAGGCTCTGGATCTTGCGCCAGAACAAGAGCAGCTTTGTTCGCACTGGTCTTGTCAAACCTGGGCAGTGTGTGGGAAACAAAAAGAAACAAGTGATAAGCATCCTGTAACTGTACCACGATTTTTCTTAGGGTATTCAGATCCTCAAACTGTTCTTTCAGTATTCAGCCAATTTCATTTTCTTACAGTCAATCATTGACCGACAGTATTTCCAAGATTGAAAGTCACTGCTGGATTTCATGGTTCTTAAAGAAAAGGGCTAGGAGCTTCTCATCAAATTCAGCGACCAAACCACGCCACTCAGCGCCATACACAACATCTTTGCTGTGCAACGCTCGCACGTTCGGTGGTAGTTCGAACTTGAATTTTTCCCAGCCTTGCTTCCGCGAGTCAACTTGCACCTTCACGAACTTCAGGCTATAGGTTGACAGGTCCATCTCAACATCCTCACACGGCGGAGGTTGTGGCGAGTAGGCCCTGACATCACCCATGCAATGCTCGCCGGCTTTCCAGTCCTGCGTGGACAAAGGTTTCACAGTGAGATTAACGCAAAGTAATCTCAATCTAGCTTTAATTTGCGTTTTGCCTGCTGGTTGGGTATTTGAACTAGGAACTGCATTGAAACCAAGTATAAGCCTTTGACTCTGCATTTTTTATCATTTTTTCATGGCCTCCAAGAGCTTCAAGGCAATGGTCTTCTGCACATAGTCAATGTGTTTGGAATTCAGAGAAACACTCAAGTGGTCAATTGCGAACTTCTCCGATTGGTGCCATGTCAAGCAGACTTTTTCCAACCAGCCATCATACGGGCTGCAATTGATGACAAGCAACCCGCCCAATCGAGCTTTGCCAGTCAGTGCTTGGATCACTTCTCGAGGCATGTCAGGCCCACACAGCAACTGCGCTGCTTCCTGCACGTCTGATAAGCTCCTGAGCTGGACGCAAGATTTGCCCAAGCCCCCGAGCAGGAGGCTTGGATTATAATAAACATATAGCCACACGAGGCGGTGGCGGAAGTTTCAAAAGTTTAAAGGTAAAATACTTGCCTATAGAAATTGCGTGCCACCTGTTTCAACGCTTCGCGCTTCGCGCGATCGTTTTTAGACACGTTTAGCAAGATGAGGCCAGCCTAAATCGTACGACTTATGATGCGGCATTCCCCAGTAAAGTTTGGCAACTTCCGCTGTATCCCCGGCAATGTGAAACAAGATTTCTTCATAATTTCCGATCAACAGTGAAGGCTTCAGGTTTAGCTAAGCTTCATTGAATGGTATTTCATTGAAGTTTTGGATTGATGGTTTGGGCGGTCCTTACGACCTTACATTTTGACCAAGTAATGAAAAAACAAAACACAACAAACACAGAAAAACAATCAATTGAAGAAAATAATCAAAATCAACTCACTGAAGACACATCAGAGACATGTTCAAACATTAAAATCCATTCTGAAATCTGGAAAGCATCTAGGCTTGGCAAAAGACATATGACTATGACATAATAAGCCAAGTGTATAATGAGTCATCAAGAAGATTTTCAAATGACATATGACATCCTGAGTCATCAAGAAGATTTTCAAATCCGGGCAATTTAAGAGCGAGCATCCGATTGCCTTCTGAGGCATGTGGCAGGCTGTCCTTGGCAGCACATGGCACCACATACGATGCTTCCGGTTGCCAAGGCAAAGCGTTTCGCACAGTCCTCAAGTATCACAAATAACAGCTGAGTTGGTGCTAAGTAACCGAATCGATCGTAAATTATTTCTTTTCATGTCTTTCTTGAAAGTGTTTTCCACACAGGAACAGGAACGGATGCTAAAAGCTAAATGCTCTTGAAACATCATGCAAAGTTTGTTGGACGTGTTTTTTTTAAATGAAACCCGCCTGTCTTGCATCAAAGGGCAGGATGCAAAGAGATGGTTTGGGAGGGATCCTTCGCGCCACACTAGCCAGCCGAACATTGCCAATGGCACCTGCTTGCATGTAGGCGGGTTCTCCATCCGCAACGTGATGAGCATGTTGCCAAGGCTGCGGGAGTCGAATTTGTCTTCGATTCGCCTGGTTGGTCATTTTTTTGCTGAAGTAAATGAAATTCCTTTCCTGGATCTTCAAGAACCCAAGAATATTAATTATGTAGTAGTTTTTTTCAAAACCTCTGTATTACCGTACCAAGCCGGTATCTAACCTGTACAAAGCCCATATTGTGGTTTTCGCAGAAGCTCTAGGTATACATTGGCAAGAATTAAAAAGAACAACGCCACCCTCAAGAAAGTCTGGAACAAAGCAATGTCAGCCAAGTGTCCGAATCTCGCCGCGGTGCCCACCAGCCACTTTCTCTGACACCAAATACGGTGCAAGGACAAAACCAATTGCATTGGCAGGGCTCTTGGCCAAACACGTGGAAAGGCTGGTCACCACGAAGTTCAAATCGCACGTTGCCAGCCGACCAAACTTCGTCAAGTCCGCCCAAAACACGATGCCATTTGGTGGTCCGCTTGCTCTCTTGTGGGCCGACAAGAACTGCAGGGGTTTTGATTTAACTTTTAGAACTCAGAAAAACAGGAAAACGTTTGTCTTACTATCTTCATGTAGACAACGATAGTCGATATGGCAGGCAAATCGTTTTCTATCATAGAATGTTTGGGATTGCCCCTCTGTGAAATAATGAAATTAAGGGATGGATGTGTATGTGTGGGGTTTTTCAAAGTGAGAAGTTGTTCACATTGAACACATCAAATTGACAAACCATCATCATATCAGATCAAATCAGTACAAAATCTTTAATGTTCTTGGGCGCTGATGGCGACTGGCCTGGTCCATGAATTGCTGGATGTCCGCTTCGCTTCCGCAGCGGTGACTAGCGTGTTTGACCATCCATGTGTCTACAACGCTGGCCCCGATTGCATTCTCCTCCCGGAGATGAAGAATCTTCCGCAATCTTTCAGCTTTGGAAGTTTTTTCGACTTGGGCATAGATCTTTCCAATCTGTGCAACATCGCGAGCGAACTGTAAGCAGTCATGCTCCCATGCCTTTTTTCGAGCATCCTCGCTCAAAACAAGAAGGTTGGAATCTGCTTCCGCCAAAGCTACGTCCTCCTGACTTTGACCTTGATCTTTGAGAACACGGTCACTCCAAACAGTTGAGTCTTCCACTTTGAAGCTTGGATCCTGTGTGGTCAAGCATTGCTGGGCTTCATCCATGTAGTCCCTGGGCGTGAGCAAGTGAAGAATGCAAACTCGGAAACCACCATTGCGTTAGGAAAACCCAAGGCAAAGCGAACAACCCCTTTGTTGCGTTATAAGATTTGACTTTTAAGAGGATTGTCCAAATTCGAAATATCCTCAGGTACTGTGGGGGTGGACTGTGGTAAATCAAGTTCCCCAAGGAAATCAGAAAAAGAATTGAACTATTCGATTTTAGACCTTTGGCTGGGATGTTTGGATAAATCATAAACGGTCCCTAGAAAAAATGTTTTTGGTTGATTTTTGACATGTCATCATATACATGCTTTGTTTTGTCATCATTTTCTGTGCCGTTCATTGGATTTACCATCATGTCTCAAAACGTCAACAAAAGTTGACGAGAGTTCCTCCTAATGGGGCCTCCCCCTGTGGTAAAACTGGATTAGCTCCATGTAGGCAATGTATCATTTCCTCATTCTTTGTTTCAAGACCCAGTGTCCAAAATCAAACCCCATAGAAAACATGTGATTTAAGTTTTATCATTTCTTCTGTGGCGTTCATGGGATTTTCCATCACGTCCCGAAACGTCAAAACAATAACAGCAAGAGTTCACCCCAGCGGGCCCTTACCCCTGCGGTAAAACAGGATTAGCCCCCTGTAGGCAGTGTACTTCGTTGGTCATCTTTTCTTTGTTTCAACAAAGGTGACAACAGTGACCAAAATCCACAATTCCAAACCAAGAATCCAAAGCCCAAGAGAAAAACCCAAGAAAAACTCCGGTAGGGATGCCGCTCTAACAGCAAACCCCAAAACCAAACCGTATAATACTAGAATGCTAAAAGGTGTGAAATCAAATTATACTGGGAAGGTTTAGAATCATCAGTTGACCATTTTGGACCTTTGGCGGTGGCATACCTCAGGGTATGATTGGTTCAGACCCTAAGGTAATTCCAGCAGGTTTGTTCCTAGATTTGGCCACTAGTCAACACCTCACTTGAAATCTGACAGGGTGTAATTAACGTTTCAATGGTTTCTTCTTTAAAGAAAAAACTATCAAGGAGAGGCACCCTTCGATAATGGCAAACTCAACAGTCTCGACCACGTCAGCAGGGAAGAGGGCTTGGTTTCTCGCAATCCCTTCCATCACATAGCCCAAGAAGCAAACCTTGTCCACCTCTTGCTCAAATTGGTCAAAAGTCAACCGAGCTACGCAGGCCTTGCCTGCTTTGCGGTTCTGGATGCTGTGCAGGTGGAGCAGCCGTCTCATCAATAAGACTTGTTTGACCTCCGTCATTTTGAGGACTTCATGCCACACTCCAGATGATGTTTTGGAAACACCATTCAAAAGCCAGCGGTTGTTGGTCAGGGTGTCCCGGCTAAAGGCTATCAGGGTTGAGAACGGCCAGTAGAAAAGGACTCTTGAGGGAAATTTTTGCAAGGTTTGTGGTACATGTTTGAGCTGAAAGATAATGATTGGTAAAATTGAGGCTAACCTTTTTTTGTTCCATTTTACGAACCAGCTTTAAAAAGTAAGCATAAGCACTACTTAAGGAACACATGGAGTTGCAACAAATAGACTGAGGGCCTGATTGGCTGAAGGTGAACTTGTGCAAGTGCCGCTCCAAAAGCCGCCAGGCATCATCGCAAACGCCGGTCTGAGCAAGAGCAACCATGCAGAATCAGTGTGGAGCCAAAACTATGTTGACTTAAACAATACCTGTTAACGTGCAAGTAGGAGTAAAAGACATGTGGAGAAGTAGCAGGTTTCAAAGGCACTGCCCCCAAGCAAACTGTTGTACACCTCAACTGATTCAACTCAAGAGAGCATGACCCAGTGAATTAGGCGAGGCACTCTCAGCCCAAGCAGTTCCAGAGAAGTTGATTGATCAATTTGGTACTTGCTGTTGCTCGCTGCCACGCCAAAGGCATTGTGTTCAGCAATGCCATCGAGGAAAGCTGCCTTGTAGGCGCCATCACCCTGATAGCGATTTGGGTCCTGGATTCAGGGATTGAAAGCAAGAACTTGTGGCTTGTGACTCAGACATTCGGAACAAGCACATATGATGGACTGAAGCAAGCTAGTTAGTAGTTGAAAGTCCAAAGCAATCAGAAAGAAAACAGTTCCAACCCAAGTCCTCCAACAGCTTTTGCTGCGCACGTTTTGCGAAGATCAACGCCTTTTGGATTGGATCCTTCTTTTGCCTTTCAGACTGTTGTTCATGAACCTGCAATCGTCTCCAGTCTGCATGTGATGGATGAGATGGAACCATCAACACACAGGTGATGCTGCAAACGCTCTTCACAAACCTGCCCGGAAACTCACAGGGCTCTGGTTTGGGATTTTTGGGACCTTCAAGAAAATGGTTTGGGCCAGATTATTGGACTCCCCAAGGACGACGGTTTCGGTTTTTTGGGCCTAAAAGGACGATGGTTTGGTATTTTGGGATCTCCAAAGGACGACGGTTTCATCCGGACCATCACCCTTTGCACCCTGGCTAGGACCATCAGGATCACCCTTTGCCCCCCCCAAACACCCCGGAGTCAAAGGACGACGGTCCCAGTGAAACCATCACCCTTTGGCAGGGCTATGGATGATGTTGCAAAAGGTTTCCACCACAGAAAAAACGTTTTTCAATAGTCGAGACTCCAAATTTCGGTATCCAAGCATTGAATTACTAGGAATTATTACGAATTACTTCAAGGTCTACTGTGTACCATTAACCCAGCTATAGGTTTGGATGGCCTGAAGGACGACGGTTCCGTGGAAACCATCACCCTTTGGGAATCCATCGTTTTCACCCCGAAAGGACGACCCGCATTGTCCACTACACCCCATGAAGACCCCGCAGAGGCCTCCTAAAATCTGCCAGCTCCTCTGGCGACAGATCATTTCTCATCTCGAGGTATGTGTAGAGAATGCCAAAGTAGATGATGGAGCATCGGCCTAAACCTTTCACTGGCTGCAATTTTGCCATGTGAGTGGCAACATCCCTCTTGCGAACCTCCATCGGCTCCCGGTTGGATTCATAACCCATATGGAAGAGGTCACTGGCAGTGTTGTGCCATTGCCAAAAATGTGGCAAACCATCTGCAGGCAGCTGATAGAACATGCCCAGAATCGGCAGCTGGAAAACTGTTCCACTCACATCCTTGGCGGCCATTTAATAGTGGTGGGTAGCACCCTTCTAGATCCTTAACTTAAATCCTGTTCAAAAGGTCCTGTTCCAATTTTCCTATTAGCAAGTCAACTGAGTGAAGATTTTATATACAGGGCCTGTAATAAAGGTCAACCAAAACCAGTACTAACTAAATGTCAGAAGTCTGGAATCGCAACACTGCTCGGGTCTGGCATGGCCGTGGTTCCGTCTGCGATTTCTTGGGAAAACCACTCATAGATTGAGGTGTAGAGACCATCACTCAGCTTGGTGGTGACACATTTCACAGGGTGCTCATCTTGATCCAAGTCGAAAGACCTTACAGTAGATTTTTTTCAGACCACGAAAAAGATTAGGAAAGTAATCAGTCGAACTTAAACGCTTTGAGTCAAGGATTGGAAGTGGTTTCGTGTTGGCAATGGAATTGAATTCAAGTCTTTTTGGGATTATATAGCCATGGGACGCAGCCGCATCCAAGATTCGTTTGACCCATGGAGCTGACTTGGCTGACTTCACAGGCCTCTCAGCCTTGCCATCTGAGGTTCGCTTTCGCATAGCGGACAAAACCCTTGAGTTCCCTGTGGGCCAAAATCTGAGACGGAATGGGATATTGGTCCGAAAACAATCACAGCACTGTGAAGTTGGGTGAGTGGAAGCTCCAGTTCCCAGCAATTATAGAAATTTGTGCAACAAAACCAAACAGGAAGTGCACTGTCCTTGATATACGCCATGATCTTTTGGTCAGCCGAGCGGGGCCCCACCCAGTCACATTCATAAGGCAGTTCAAAGTCAAAAGCATCGTGAGTATCAAGCCATGCCTTGACCGGTGCAAAAGGACTGCCAAAAAGAGTGGCTTTCAGAAGCTAGTGATCAAACACCCGCTTGACTTGTCTAAATGTAAAACTGACTCGCTGGAATTTGGAACAAAAAGGTCAAGGCTAATGGGAAGCAGGCCTTTCAACTCCCATGTCATGTGCTAGTCCATGTTTCCAACCTCTTTCATGGTCCTACGTTTTCCGTGTGAATGTCATAAAAAGCCTTTGAGCCACAACAGGTTTGTTTCTAGAGCTAATCACCATAGGATCTGATCTTGACAATAATGAGCGATGCAGCCCCCAAAGCCGATCTGAGAAGAAGCCGCATTGGCGCAGGATCTTTGTTGATTTCAGATGCTCGAGTTGATGAGTTCCGGATGCATTCTTCGAGGCCGACGTTGGCTGAATTGTAAGTCATGAATTTAATATAAAATCTGGCAGCGCAAACAAGTGCAGGGTTCACAGTGAAGAAAAACAAAGCTTCATCATTTTGATCAGCATATTGACGCTATATCTCATATCTCACACTAGATTTTTCACTTTCACTGTCACACTTTGACCCTTTCCAATGCAAAGGCTGCAGCAAGGAGAACATACCCTAGGCAGGGCACGCTCATTGAGTTCCCCGCCATTTTATTCAAAGCTGATTTACTGATCCCTTGTGTTTGAATTTTTGGGGCACCACATCTTTGAGACTGGTACCGAGTGCAAGGGATGGTATGTGCAGATAAAAGTTCTGTTGGCTGAAGAAATCGATGAAACTCCTGCAAACTTGATACAATCAGGGAAGCCCAAAGACCACGGTCACCTCAAAATTACTTAAAACAAAGATAGTACCAAACCACCTAATCCCGGAGCAACCACCTTTTATCATGATGATGAAGTTATTGCCATCATGGTGGATAACTTATTATTCAGGAGGTGCTATGTGCCGAAATTACTTGAATGTGGTTCTGGTCCAATTATTTCAGCAAGGCTCAGGTTCAAAGCCACTTTTTTTCTCGGAAATTCAAAGGTACCATACCACTGGCAAAATTCAAATTTGAGATACTACTCCACCTCTGAGTAACTACTCCATAAGTTACGGCTTAAAAAACCACCTAGCAGGGTAGGTGCTCAGTAGCAGAGGAATTGCTCTTCAGTGACAGGAATCGGATGGTGGCAAACAATGGCAAACAGCGCAGTCCTCAGACCAAAATCGGCTACTATTGGTAGTTAACGTCATCATGGTGCCATCGCAATTTTCTCCTCGTGCTCGATCATTTGCTGCGTATTGAGTTAAGTCCATTACCGTGAACTTCTTGTCCAAAGAGCGATAGGCCATCAGATTCCTTTCCTTAAATAACGGATCGAGCATATGAAACAAAGTTCAAGCCAAGCTGTGTTTGTCAGTAAGTATCCGGAATGATGCAGTCAATGATATCCATTAGTTTCTGGCTTCTTGTTGGGCTCCTATCGATTACTTGACCTTGAGTTCCAATCAAAAACTTGCCGCATCAAAGCTCCACCAAGAAACTTGAGCAACAGTTGGAACATGCTGTGGAACCCGTTGCCAAAACAAGTTTCTGGCAGTCAGAATAGGTCTAGAAGCCAAACACTCTATGAACTCTTCCAATGAGAACGGGGCATTCCATCGCACGCACGACTTCTTGAAGCAAACCATGTAGATCCTTGCCCTGGAAATTCCTAGACCCAAGTTCCTGGGGTCTAGCTTCACCGCTAGAACTGTCCACTCCTTTCCCAGAGCTGCCTCAACTTTTTCAGGAGGGTACTCACATACGTTCTCCACAAAAAAGACATTGCACACCTTCTTGTATTGGCTGTAGTAGGAGTCATGTGTTTTTACCCGTGGATCGTCTTCCAAGAGCCGTTTCCCCATGAGGCTGTATGGCATGCAAACCGGACCACCAATGCTGCATTCAAGGCCTAGGTACGAAGCTGCGAGGGGTCAGGAAACATCTTTTTCGCAGCAAGAAATCAAGATACACGAGAAGTTGTTGTTCTGTTGACGGCTGGTTTGCAGCAAACAGCTTGGAATGATTTGAATATTGCATGTTGAGATACGATTTGAATGGCGGTGGTGTCTATACATACAGCAGAACTTTCCATGAGTAGTGCAGTGACCGCCCAAGCGCTTGTCATCGGTGTAGGTTAAATCCATGATGTCTGCAAAGTTGGAGTAATCACCATTTTTGTAGGTGGACTTGAGAATCTTTTGGCAATTCGGATCGATCTCACAGCTAGCACGCAAGTTAACATGGTCGGCATGGCTTTGCACAGGTTCCACTTTGAAGCCATTCGCCTTGAGAAACTTTTTGGCTGCTGTTTGAAGACTCAGGCATGCCTCAGGTAAAACAAAAAAGAAAAGCAGGGATGAGAAAACAAGTTGAGCAGTAACGAAGGCAAACATCACGAAGAACTAGGCTAGATTATGTCCAGTTGCACTTTCTCCACACCCCAAACCAGAGAAGGCTGTGGAAACACTCCACTTCCACTTCTCGAGGCGCTGTCCGACCCACGCAGCTCCATATCTTGCAGCTGCGCGCTCAATGAAACAATCTGCCCAGCTGTAGGTTGATGCGATACTCTTGAAACCTTCTGGATGTGCTGGCCCAGGCTTCATCACCGAGGTTTTCGGATACCGTGGCCTCAGCTGGTTTGCATTCAGTTGATTATAACAAAAGGCGCATAAACCTTCGAAAAATAAGAAATCCTGAGGCATCATTCGAAGGCTCAGATCCCAACATCTTTTTAGTCACCGTGTTTTTCACACGCCGCCTCAGCATCGATGAGTTGATGATTGATGTCACTTGCAATTTTCAAAAGAAAAGGCTGAGGCTGCAGCTGATTGGTCTGAGCATTAGATCTCTTCGTTGAGCACTTCATTGGGGACCTGATTGCCAATCCAACCATGATTGCTCCAAATATTATTGAAAGTCCTAGTAACACAAGCAGCAGCCCCCTTGCCTTGTTGCGAGCCGCACAGCTTCCTTAAGGCTGATACCCTTGCCCATGGCTGCAATGGCTGAAGCTGTTCGAAACAGTTTCGGACTCAACGTTCGCAAGATATGACGGAATGACTACCTGAGCCCTTTATGTTCAACATGAGCAGCGAACTCATCAGAAAGAAAAGACATTGCAGGATAGCATGCTCACTTTGCCCCACCAGTCAAGGCAATTTCACCATTTGATTTTCCCAACCCCCACGATTTAGCAAATTGCTGCCGTTTATGACAGCCCCAACTCTGAAGCACCCTTGGCTCATTGAGGTTCTAGGTCAACCGTTGATTCAGTACGACGCCTTTTGAAAGCAGAGGCCTCAGGGCAATGCACTCAATGAGTGAAAACATCCACAGCCAAACAAAAATACATCAGATCATTCTAGTGAGATTTGGAAGCTGGCCTCGCTGTTAGATTGTGACGCATCCAGCCCATCACCTTGTTCCACCTCCGAAACAAGACAGAGTTTTTTAAAACAGTCAATTTCCCAGGAATCTGAAATTGCACATTGACTTGGAATGAAACAGCCTGGTCATCAGCATCATCGATAATGGGTGATGGCAAAAATCTCTTCGGAACCTGCCCAAACTACAACCAAGGCAAAGTGCCGACTTCAAGACATTCCATCAGGCCAGCCTCTCCAGTCACTGCTAACCTTTCCAATGTCACCTGGCAGTCATTTGTTGAAACAATGCTTTCGAAAATTGGAATTATTCACTGGGATTGCTAGTCCAGCCTGTGATTCTTCATTGTATGACCAATGAGTTGGATCAAATTGAGGCCAATAGTCCTTCCAGGGAAGAAAAAATTCAGGAGTTTGTGATCAAATTGTGAAGGCGGTCCTATCCTTATGATCTTTGTCCGTGCGAGGATCATACACATCAGAAGGAAGCTCTGGAGCTGCTGGATCCTTACAAGATATTCGATTGTTTTGCTTTCACACTGCGATGCAAATGGGCCCCAAACGTCGGAGGACTTTGGTGTTGAAGGCATGCCTCCAAAAATGGGATGTGCGCTTTTTATAAATCATGGTTTCATTTGAGCAGGCCCAACCCCGCCTGAATGGGATCCGATTGAAACCTGGACCAACGTTCTCCTACCCTGGCAAAACACCAACAAGTCCTAGCAAATGCCTGCAGAAACACATACTGTGCCAGAATTGCAGTAAGAGCAACTGCAGAAATTCTTGAAACCTCAAAACTCAAAACTTGCAATGACTTGGTTGTTGAGATTACTACCAGTTAACAGGAATTGCTCACAACCTCCTGTCTTTCTTTTATCACTGTCATGTTGAATCTTCCAAGGATTGCAATCGAGTGTAGTAAACCTCATTTTCACCGCCTCGCAAACGGAAATGACTAGGGATGGAGCCAGCTTTGGAGAAAGAACCTGTTTGGTTGATTGATTCATTGAACTGATTTGATGGAACCTCAGTTCAGCATCGAGCCTTTTAATCTCAAAAAGATTCTACTTAGTAGACTGTTCTATCTCCTTAGCGTGGACCGGAACTTCATAAGGGGAGCCACTCGCCCCAAAGTTGAGGGCAAACCGATCATAATTGCAGGCCTTGAAGGCTCTTCTTGGAGCCATGCCAAGGCTGGGATGTTCCCAGGGTTGGTGGATGTGCAAAGTTCAATCAGAAATTCGATACTTCTACGATTTGCTTCTGTTGCTTGTTTTCGCAACAAAGCATCAGCCACTGCCAAATAGTTTTTTTTCTTGTCTGGTTTGACAACCTTCAAATCTCTTGCACAGGTTGGGTGAGCACCCATCATAGCAAGATATCGATGTGGAAACACGAGTGTGGGATCCTACAGACTGCTTGCTGACTAATCTGAAAGTTGAGTACAGCTCACAGCAAATCTAGCAAAAGCATGTCCTGGCACAATTCATCATCGGCAGCATTGCGCTTGAGGAGCAAGATGACATCATCACGATGGCTCTCCAAGGCGGCTCCCCGGCCATGGGCTGTGATTGAGTAGCCCGGAGGAATGTCTGGGCAGATGGGCAACAAAAGCAGCAACATTTGCATCCTTTCATTCAGCCCTGCTGGTAAAGTCATTGTGAAAATGAACAAGATACAGCTTGCCTGAACGTCGCAAAAATATGAAGGCATGCATTCCAGTTTCATCAGACTTCAATCCACCTGCATAGGAAACAGGCGCCTTTGCAAGCCTGAGCAGGACGGTGTGGCACAGGAAGTCAAACACGAGGTCTCTCAAAAATTGGTTGGATGAAATGTGGAACGTTTAGTTGCTGTTGGTTTTGGGGAACATGCATGCCAACCAATGGATTCACCCAGAAACCAGCCCTTCCAGTCTCGGACAGCTTTGATGTATTGGACTCGGATTTTTGCATCCCCAATCCAATTCTGGATGCCAATTCTTTGCAGAACCAAAAGAATTTGCCTGAGCATTGCGAGGACATGTTGCAATCCTGAATCAAACATGACAGGCAATGGCCCGGCTTTATGATCAATGGAAAGGTCAATTTGTCACATAGTGATTTGAATTGATTATATTTTCGAAGCTGGGCTTTCGACCTGGCAACGTCTTCAGGATCTGCTAAGATATCGATGTGCCGCATGGCCGTGCTGATAAGTCCATAGATAGCATCTCAGGAGTATTGCAAAATGTAGAACAAAATCAAACTGACTGACAGTTGGCAAGTTAAGTGGAAATGTCTTTGTCCATCCCGTTTGCTAATTCGTTAGACTGATTAATCTTTAATTCCACAGACATCATAATCAGAATGCATATTGCTGAGGCAAGGAAAGTAGCAGCAAGTGTTCTTGGCCGAGCCACCAAGCTGCCCATGGGTATGACCCACTCTACTAAACAACATCGATGCTGCACGGAAGCGATGCGTGCATACCAAATAGCTCAAGTAGCGAATGAGATTACCATTCTTGTTTTCTCTTACGCAATTGTCAGCCTCAGTGCTTCTGCACCAACATTCTGAATTGGACACAGTTGGAATACAGTGCAGATTTGTTTTATCCTCTTCAGAAAAGAAACCAAATGGCTTTGGGAGTAAATGTTGTTTTCCATTGTTGGGGCTTTGATTCAAGCCTAGATTCTAACTTAGAAAGATGGCTTGATGGCTTTAATCTGAGTCCAAGATACCCAAACCAGAACTTCGTCTGGAAAGGGCACACCGCGATCAATGCACAATTGCTTTGCATAGTCTATGGAGCGACCGCCAGTTTCTATGACCATCGAGCTGTCTGCAGCGACTCGTGGATCAAGTACCTCATTCCGCCCGGCAGCCAAGATCTTCAAAGTGACTTTGAGTCCAAGTTATGGGTATTAAAAAAGGCTTCTAATTTTTGGGATCAGTTTCTGGCTGAATCTTACATATATCAAAAAGTTGAAGCACGACTGCGACTGAAGTAGCAAAGCTTGCTCTCTATAATAAAGCATAAGGGGCCCACAAATCTAGGACCACGCCGTGGACCCAGCACCCCTGAATTTTCAGCTGTGGGCGAGCCAACATCTGAGTCGATTTGAGGGGTCTCTGCCCATGGGGTCCGTGAAATCTTGGGATTCGCCACTTGGCCTGATCCATACCATCCTCACCGATTTATTGCAATTCTGGCATAGCTGGACAAGTTAAGTACAAAGTTTTCAGTAACCAAAGTTTTCAGTAACTAAACTTGCTTGCCAATTATCCACCAAGACTCCCATGTCAAGCAAAGCGCTGCCCTTTCTTGCGACAGTGGCCGCTGCGACTGTAAGAACTCTTCCAGAGATCTATCAGCAAAGACCTCGTCCAAGTGCTTTTTGTATGATCGGATCAATTCGAACCTGGCCTGTGGGTCGTGACACTTCGCGAATTGCTCCTTGTAGTGCGAGCACGTGTCACACGATCCATGTGTACTCCCCGGAAGGAATCGCAGTTGTTGATGCCAGTTCTGTCTGAACGTTTTCCAAAACAATGCGTATGACACATGGCCCTTCTCATCCTTCGCAACACCTTGCTGATGTTGGTACTGCAAGTGCAACATCCTGATGTTGCCTGGTGGCATCCACCTGCTGGGCAAGTCTTTAGTTTTTGATGCCCAGTTTGTTTCAATCAACTTGGTGAAGTGAGAACCCATGCCTTCAACATGAAGGCGTATTTCTTCATCCATCTCAATAGATTCTGCTTGGACCTCAAGAACATCAACGCCACAATCATTGCTGCTGTCGCTGTCAGCATCGGAGTCCACAGCAGGATGCTCACCGAAGGATACCACAAACTTTTCAGGGCGCTGTTCTCTTGTGCGGCCAGCTCTCTGAAACCTGGTGGTGCTCATTTAAGCATAGCGTCTAGTGGAAGAGGAGCCAACTGAGACAACACATTAACACCACCGCACCAGACTTTCTCTTAAAAAAATATCAAAGGTTTCGCCACAAAAAAGAATGAAAGGAGGAGTAGCTTCGTTGGTAGTAACCCTGCTGCCTTCAGATACAGCTGTAGAAGAAACAAGTTGATGGACCGAGTCTTGCGACCGAGTCTTTTCTTGTCCTAAGAACTGCAAAGTGAGAAAGCAGCCGCATGGATGAGTTGCACTTAAATTTTTGGCTCCTGATGTTTTCACCATGGCGATTTTTGTTAGCGAAAAACATCCGCAAAAGAAGCAAACATAGTAAGCTAAACTATAGCCTATAGCTTATAGCCCTTTAACACTATTGTAGCAAAGGCGCAGAAAATGAAGAGAAGCGTCTGTCGGGCCGACATTGGCAGATGCGAGCCATCCGATCGTTGCCAATCCCTAGCAGGCCTACAAGGCATGTAGGGGAGACACGCTTCTGCAGCAAATACCACCTCTTCCTGTTGGCAGTTTTGCCTCTGACAACCGAAGCGACCTGAAATGGGAATGGATTTCTGCAGCACCGACTTGAATCAAATCATCACAAGTCGATCTAAATTCAAAAATCGCCGCAATGGAAGTACAATAATGTAAGAAAGGACTGTAGTTCGTCATCAAATCACAATTTCTCCAGAAAATATATCAAGGTACAAAAGCATCTTGGGTTGTCCTAGCAAGACCCCAAAACAGGCGCAAGAACCGCACCAATTGCTCCACCAGATCTTTGAACTTAGCAAAGCAGAGCCCACGATGGCAGCGGCAGCTGGTCAAAGCAATGAGCCGATGGACACGGTCAACGTCGGGGCCATTTGAGGCATGCCTTAGGCTTTAAAAATGTCGTATTGAAGGCGATCAGTTCACTCTAACCAGCCCAGACCGTCGTGCGCAATGCGGATTGCGTCAAGACCCTGAAACATGCAAATCGAACTAAAGTCGAACACAAATTGCCAAATTCAAAGTTAGTTCAGGGGTTTAGTGAAAACAAATGCGCAGGTAAACTTGGCAGATGACATGAGCATAAGTGAAACAAGGTGGAGAAGGTAAACCTTGAGCCTCCATTGGCATCCGGTTTAGATTCTCAACCTGGTATGTTTCAAACCAAATGTGTCCCTACACCCACTAACCTACGACTTAAGCGACTTAAGCGATGTACATCCAGGCAACTTGCTGGCAAACCGACAAAACAAAACATTTTGTGTTCTAGTTGCGACACCCTAGAACTCTGCTTGATGCCCAATCTTCGTTTGCTGTTGTTGTAGTTCGGTCTTCTCCTGAAATTCAGGAGCTGCCTTTGTTTCCTGCAATCAGGATCCTGGAGACGCCTGGTTTGATCTTGGTGGTGAAAATCGAGTAAATCCTCCATTGTGAAGTGCACATCTCGTTTGTTTTCTTTTCCGTCTTCAAAATCCGAGCCTACTTTTTCATCTTCAACATCTGAATCTACTCGTCGATCACCGAATTCTGGAGACCGTGGAGATCTACTGCGTTTTGCAGCAGGGTGTGCAGGAACCAATTCGGCAGCTAAGGATGCAAAATACCTTTCACACTGCCCAAACAGCAGACAAACCACGCAGTTTTTTGTGATTACATGCCACAGCAGCTTGAGAAAATCACACGCACATACACGACATAAATTTTCAGATTCATATCCACCGCATTTTAGGATGGTTCATTGAAAGATTCTAAGCCAGAAACTGCCTCCTTGCCGACGACATAGACTGGACCTGTTGGAAGAAAAGCCATTGCACATATCTATAGAGCCAAGGTCAAAGGTGGAATTCCCTCAGGAAAATGATAATAAGTAGTAGGTAGAGTCAAGGTTTCAAACTTTTCAGGACCATACCACAATTCAGAAAAAGATGGGCCTTTGCGGTTCGATCTCAGCGTCGCACGGTTTCCAACCTCAAGCCAAATAAAATTCAGTGCAGTCTTGAAAGTAGCTCATGAGAAATGACTCACTCCAGTGCCACAGAGATCACAGTTCCTGTCTCTGAGGTCTGAACTCCGAAACAGCTAAACAATCCTGCGCAGGCGTGGCACACAAACATATTTCATGCCATGATCGTGACATGAGACTGTTGATCGTCCTTGGCTGCTTCAGGTGCAGCCCGCTGACAGCCCAGACCTTTCTCAGCAAAACGGAGGTGCATGCGAGGTCACAAATGGGAACTGCAAGATTTGAAGGTGTAAATGTCAAAAAAGCCTAAATCCAAAGATGCGTGAAAGAATGATTGGATTTTTTCTCATTAGTTTAACTTCCTTCAAAAAAGAGTGTGTGATGGCCATTCACTGGACCTACTCTTAAGAGGCAGTGGTCTTAAGCAAAAACTTGGTTTCTCAATGGAAGTGCGGTAGCACAATGTATCTTGGAAAGTTTGATCATCAATTCGCGATAACTTGCGATAACC
>OMLO01000440.1_pt1 | contig 26701 bp, 18 predicted proteins | sample 1674811 | NCBI WGS metagenome assembly OMLO01 (sample SAMN06265003, study PRJEB25207) | coral metagenome | isolation source: Coral host | place: Mexico:La Bocana,Puerto Morelos, Mexico | collected 2008-11-13
CACTTGAAGCGCGAAACATATTCCTCGGTGTGGATGAGACTCGCTACAGTTGCAAACAAATGGTTGTCAGAAGAATTGACAAACCCATACTATAGGGTCCCATCTTGTTGGAATCGGAATCTTACTCTTTTATGCAACAAAAAGGGCTTGCCAACTGGTGAAAATATGGAATTCTAGATACTTTCTATGTGTAAGTCGGGTTTACCTGAAGGGAATCGAAAACGTCTTAACAATCATTGCGGTTCTTACCTTGTTACAGGGTAACCTAGGTATACGGTGAACCATCGTTTCTCCCGCCTAAAAAAAACTGTTGAAGAACTCCTGCTAGCCAGTTGAATCGGTCTAAAGTACCAAGATGTTCTTCCAAAACCTATCTCAACTGCCTACTTGGAGGATCATCCCATTTGGTAAGTGGTTAGTACAGTAACCCCTATTTACCATCAAGCGGTGGTCCCTATGGTGGTCGCTGAAGTCCCTAGGCTTCCAAAGGCGATTAAAAAAATGGTCGATCATATAAAGACGGTTTCCTGGATACAGGGATGCAGGGACCTCATCTTTTTCCCCCTCTCGTTTTTCACAAATGCATCTCTTATCCACGCCGCGCCAACCGCTGCGCTACCATTCGGTTAAACCTCAGCTTTTCAGAGTAATTGATCAGCATTGGAATTTCTGGGATTAATTGGAAATAACCTGTGGATTCCATTGTGGCTGTATCTATTAGATATATTAAAGTCGAAAAAACTTCTTTGCAGTTCGCATACCCATGCAATTTCTGTTGTACATTGCATTGCATTGTGCTGGCAAATGCTGGCAAGAAACTCATTGATCTTTAAATGTGTAGACCAGATCCTGCACCCCACAACATGATCAGGTAATAGATCATGAAATTGTGTTTCGGCAGGCAAATCTTTGTTCAAATAAACACCCTTGAAGCTCCTCAAACGTGAGCACTTCATGATCCAACTGACAGCTCTGGATGGATGAGCTTTCAAGTAAGTGCCTCAGCCACCCAAAATTTTGATAAACCTGGCCACTATATTGATCTATAAAGAAATGCAACCTTTGCTAGTACTGTTGCTTTATATATATTATATATACTTGGAAGCCTAGGGGATCTATATCATATATATATTATATATTATATATATCGATCGTAATTTATAGATGCCCAGAATGCAAGTTATCAATGCTGCTAGCCCAACCTTAAAAAAACACGCCCAGCCACCCTTGAGCCATGCCATTGAATCTTCATCCACGAAACCGTGGAAAAATCTGATGTTGCTGCCTCAGCTGTGGATGGGAGCAATGAAAGAGGCTTAAAAAACATGGAAAGAACAATTCGCGAACTCATTACTTCAGGAATAGTGACGATATACGATATATATATTTGATCAATTCAGCATATATGATTCATGTTTGCCAAGTCTCGTGCGCGCAGCACTGTTTCCAACAAATGCCAAAGTGCCTAAGCTTCAAGTCAACACAATCACGAATAAAGCTCATTTTGCATATTATAATTGGGATGTTTTGTATCCCACGTATCTTGTATACACATGCTAGGGGCGTGCAGTTTAGTTGACTGATGTACTGGGCTATTAAACCCCTAAACCTAATCAACCAAGGCACATGAACCTTGGGGCGGACAAACCATTCCTGGATACCAAGCCTTGTGTGGGAAAAGTGGATGGTCAACTGGCCCCTTGCCCCAAACAACAAACAAAATCGACTTTTCGAAAAAAAAATCAAAAGGGGGTAGACCCCAAACTTCATGGGTTGAATTGTAAACAACGCGCTATCCAAACTATTCCTATGAGTGCCACAAAGCATTTTTCAGTAAAAGATCGATCACCAGCCTCAAGGACATGCCAGTGAGTTCCAAATATAAGTCCAAGAATTGTTTCCCATCAGCATAGATAGCAGTTGCTTCAGCTTCACTCCTTTGTGTGTGTGCGTTTCCAAGGTGACCACAATTAATCATGCAAAATGAAAAAGACATAGCTCCTGCATTTTATTTTTACAATGTGATTTTTTCTGGAGTAGTTGGATTGGTTCGTTCAATTTTACTTCCACTGCTTGCAACAAAGATTCAAAAACCGACCTGCTTGTTCAAGCTGCCCCAGGAACCTACTCATGTGTTTCCTTGGCTTTTGTGGTGCAGAAAGTGCAGAATGCTGGGGTGACCCATGAAAATGCTGGACCAGTTGAGGGCTTCAAAAAATAATTTGGTTGGGAAGTGCATCCAGATCAAGTCGAAAACGAATATAAACTGTACTTCTATGCCAGCATAGTTTCAATGCAGCTGCAATGTGATATGTTCGCGGGTCAAATGTTGCAAAGCCATCAGTGAAGCAAAACTTCTGGAGTTCGTCACAAAGCCACTCTAATACCACTCGCCCATTATATGCTTTCAGTGTCATCAATATGTCCGAGTTCTTCTTGTAGATCTGAGTTGCAAATCTCGATTTCTTACGGGTTAATTCAAAATGATGGTGTCCCAAGAAATGGTAACAGACCAGATCAACAAAATTTTCCATTTTTTGACATCTACAAGTTCAACTGTTCGGGTTTCACTCTGAAGCAGCGATCGCGATAATGAAGTTAGGACTTGGGAACTTCCAAAAAACAAAAAAACTCGGATAAACATCATCCAAGAAACCATTTTTTCGGTAAACGGTGGCTGGGAACATGAAATTTTTTTTGCTCTTAGGAAGTCCTTGAACGATTGATAGGCCCGTGCCAATTTCACCGTTGTTGATATATGAGGTTCAGACCCAAACCATCCTGCCCGAAGCAAAAGATTCCTTGGCTAAGCTTGGACCCTGGAATATAGATCGGTCGATATGGATATAGAGTTTTCCATTCATGTATATACAAGACATGATGACAAGTACAAGTTTCTTACCTTTCCTCCAATTTTTAGGGGTCTTTTTTATAAAGTTTAAAATATATAATAAAATTAATATAAAATATATAATATATAATATGGGTACTAGCTAAGTTAAAATAAGTGTCATTGCTGAGCCATTTGCCACAAACAACAACCCCAAGTGCACCACGTGCATCGCACACCAACGAATAACTGATGGATGAAAACCTTGAACTCCCACAAGTGGACCTGGAATGCCACAAGGGAATGCAAATGTGGGGTATGTACAGCCATAACGGTTCACATACTGCATTCCGAATGCATTATTTTGTAAGGATACCATTTCCAACATACAGGAGGAGGCCTTGAAGAATAAAAAATTGATGCAGTCTTGTTTTTACAACCAAGTATCACATGCCCTCGGCTGGCATTCTCTCGTTGATGAACTCATCTAGCGTAAAGGTGTGCCACACATGATTATCGAAGTTCCAATAAAGATCTGCAGGATTTTCTGATTGGGACAGTGCCGTGCAGTGATGACATACACGCAGTCCGTTCCATGAGCATCTATTGCTAAATCTGAAAATCTTTTTGTGCCAACTCCAATCTCCGCGAATCTCAGTCAGGGCACACTGCTTTCGAAATGCTTGTCCAGCTAACGTTTGTAAGTGGTTTGGCAAAGCTTCATTGTAGGGTCCTGTTAAAGGATGGGTCCCTGCCACTAAAGAGTTGAGACTCCAAGCCACTCTACGCAGAACTACATTCATAGTGAAGTGCTTCCATAGTGCCTCTTCTGGAATGCAGAAAAGAAGAAAACGACTTGCTCTGACTGATAAAGGCTTCCGCAATACGAAATTGAAGTATACACCAACAATGTTGGTGTGGCCAAATTTAGTGGACACTCGAGCACTATCGCCATAGATACCTACAGGTATCCTATGGGTACCGCACCCTTGCGCCCATGGTTCACCAAACTTCGCGTGATGTTCCCAGTACTTCTTAACCGCATATGATGGTATGGAAAGTCCATTCTCAAAGAGGAAGTGGGCAATGCTGTGACAATCTAGAATTGGCCAGTCTTCAAGGCGGCATTTGTCTTCTCCATTCAAGTTTGTGTACTTCACAGGGATGCGGATGGTTTCCAAAGCCTCTACTGATTGCAGGATCACGGATATAATTCTGCATACGAATCTGCTGCTGCTAAATATTATAAGATCAAGATCGAGAATCGAGATCGAGATGTATATCCTACAATCCAAACCAGCGCAGGATATAATATTTGATTTAAGACTGCTAAGTACCCAACACTGGTGGGATGACCATATAATTTGGCCGGGAAAAAAAGTGTTCCACATACTTTGTTCAAAAATTGAATTGCAAATCAAGTAACTGGCCCACCCTTGAAAGCTCGCCACCAGTCCCGGGAAGCGTTCTTCCCACCAGATGAAATGCCCAGTCGCTTCGTCATCGCATGGGTTATTTTTTTTGACTGTCCTGCCAGCTAGCTGGCTGAAAGGGTGTGGTGCTACCAATGGTGCATGAAGTTTATTTTGAATGTTTGCAAAACTGGTTTCCAGGGGCCCCAAAACTAGTTTGTAAAACTAGATCAGTACTTGATATGATGGCAAAATGGCAGGCATGCATTGTGTTATATTTTTTTATGAATAATTAATATTATACATGAAATATGTGCATGTTCGTTATATATAATTAATATACGCCAACACCCACTTTAGTCCTGTTTTCAGCTAATTCAAAAATGATACGGCATTTTTCAATTAGAACATGTATTGCATATGCAATATGCAAATTATATCTGATTTTCTTTCATTTGTCCTTGTGAACTGTTGATGTTGATATATGCTCTGGGCCTTCTCACACAAACTCATCACTCAAACCGGTTTACTTGGAGAAACAGCTTTGTGACGTCCAACCAGAACAAACAGATCATAGCGCTATTAGCTAGCTGATATCGAGAAAGTATCCAAATCCAATCCAGACCCACATGATCCCTCAAAGATGCATGTACTTTGAAATTTGGTTTTGGAAAAACATTGGAACAATCCGACATGGATGTTTTTCACCTCTAGATCGAGTTTACTTCGACAAAATATACCATCCACTGAAAGGATGACATCTTTTCGGATGATATATATATTATAAATTTGATATGAAGGAATATTTGTAGGTATGGCATCTATAATATTGCATCTAGGATTTCGCACTAATGATTTACCAGCCCAAGACTCTGGCCCACAATCCCCAAAGGTCCTTTGCGTGAGCTTTCACTGCTTTCATGGCTTTGCCGACAGTGGACCCCTCAGCTGAGGGGTGGCCATATCGTGGGGTAAATGCAATTATATAGTTAGAAACCTATATCATCAAGAGGAGCAAATTAATTGCTTTCACCACACACGAACAAATTCTGAAAGAAAGATGTTTTACAGTTAGGTAGCAAATTGATGGGCCATGAAGATGTCAAATACCATGATGGCATTGGGTGGATTATATAAGAAATAATTTGAATATTCGATATGATATATGGTCTTGTTTAACCTGCGTATTATGCATGATCTGATGCATAATCAAATTTATAGACAAGCTGCGCCACTCTCTACTTCGGAGATGGCATTTTGCAGAACAGCAGACATTCCAGTTTCATCAGCACCTGCGCAGGGTGGCAGAAGTAGGATTTGAAAAGCCCGCTATAACATGAGAACATCACCTCCTAGCTTCAGTTGTCCCAGTGCATGTGCACAAAATGCTAGCATTTTTTTCTGTGAGCAATCATATCATGGTTCTTCGTAGTCGCAGCCGTGTCGAACAAACACAGCCAGCAGAGCCATAGATCGACTTTAAATTAACCTACATAGCAAAAACATGGACCACCTCTAGTGGGAAGTCCTCACGATGCTTGACTCCCCAATGAATGTGAAGAGTGCCCACAAGCCCCTGAAATTTTGGGAAACATTTATAAGAAAATGAAAAGTGATCCTCGAACAGAACAACAATTTATGACTTTTATGGGTGGATCTGTAAATATGCACTGTAAATTATACTTTTCTGGTACTGTCTAAATATAATAAACACATCAACTGTTGGATTGCAAAACAGAGGATATTTGTGGGCATTCACTCACATGACTGCTTGACATCGAGCAGCCTACCAACTTGCAAGCCTAACGTGAGCATCCCTGCCGCGATCCATTGCACTATGGGCAATCTGTCATTTAAGATTCACCCGGGTCAGAAAATCCTTGAACTCAACTTCAAGCTTGTCAGATTCAGATACCAATGCTGGGAGACCTTCCACCTTAGAGGGGGTCCAAGTGGTTGGTCTATGTAATACATGCGATCAGCATACTGCTGTTAGGTGGGCATAAAGTTCAAAATCGCGAGTATTTGTTGTATATTATATATATATTAATAGTATTAATATTGATATCATGATCATATCATGTTTTGCTATTTATTATGTAATATAATATACGGTATATATATATATTATATATGTAGCTCATTTAAAAATTAAATTCCAAGTAACACAGAAGTCATCCACCTTCTTTTGAAGCTCGTCTCGCTTAGCGATCAAACTGTCTCTGAAAGTATCCAACTCGCCTTCAATAGCCACACGCAGCACATCAGGCCTCAGTGGTTTGCTTCTGGGCACTCAGTTTTGCAGAGAGGAAGATGCTGTGTGGAAGGGTGATGACCTGAAAACATTCGATCTCATGGTGTGAAAAAAACAAAAATCACTTAAATTAATTGATTGATTTTTCTCATCCACTAGTGTATATTGTGGTGATCCTGCAGGACCTTGGAACAAGAGGATACAATGAATGTGCAAATATGATTCCCAAACAAACAAACCTTGTAGGCCAGGGGTTAGGGATCTTCAATTCAGTTTCCACCTGGATCTGAAACACATATAGGACATGTTGTCCCTCACGAAGCACTTTGAAAAACATATCTATCGACGTTACGGGGGGAACAAACATGTTTTCCCCGATTCATGAAAGGTCCCATACCAATTATTAGTAATGATGGTGGCAGGTTAGAGTTTTTTCCCATATTGGTATTGAATTCCAATCGTAATCAGGGTGATTTGAAATTTCAATTATTTTTTATAGGCCAAGTGATGACACTTTGATGGTCGTCCACCAATCTTTTGGATTTCTCATATACATGCATGTGGTACATGGTAATTGGCTTGTCGTATAATGATCTATACTTTACGGAGATCAGATCTTTATGACCCAAAAAGAGTATGAATGAAAACACGAAATCGATATCGTTAAATGACTCGATATAAATGCATGCGTGCATGCATGCAGTAGTTGACAAACCTTGTTGACATCTGAGGATGGAGAAACAAATCAGTGGAACCAATTATTTCTTATTGAAGGCGTTTTTTGATGGATAAACCAAATGCCACCCTTCCCCCTGGGATGAGGCCAACACATGCCAGCAACGATCTTTAGCTTCTTCGAGGCTTCAGTCACGCGGTCATTGATCTTGTTCAACATCTGTGGGCCCAATTGTTGTTGATTGCTTTGGGGTTAGATTCATTGTTTGAAAAAACATCCATTTAACTGAATTGTTGCCAGATTTGAGTTCACTAGGTTGATTTGTGTGCATGTGGGTAGTATCTAAAACCGCCCTGGATATCATTATTAGCAAAAGAACATTACTTTTTAGATACAAATTTTACTCTATGGAGCGAGGTTCTTGCTAAGCAAGGTAAATCCCAAATGGTGGAAGAAGTGGTGGTTAATTCGTGTTTGCATCTATCTAATATGCAGCGGTTTCAAATTATTGAAAATCCTTGCATATATTTGGGCGTGTAAAACAAATATATCATACATTGGTCCATACATGTATCATGTATGTATATATATATATATTTTTTAAATGTAATGCTGAAAATTTAATCAAGTTATCGATAAATCTATATCATGCATCCAAACAAAGTATTTCTCAGATCATATGCATGCTTTTGGTCAACAGGAGAGATTCTTCAACACATATATGGCAGCTAGTTTTTATCAACATCAAATCGCGCATGATATATACATGTTATCATGTTACATGATGCATGGCACACAACAGGTACACAGGTATTTGCTGATTTAAAATATATTATATATTATATCGGTTAATGAGTTATTCTTGGGAACACACGCATGCAAACTCTGATAAACAAACGTTGCATCATTTAAATAATATTATATAAGCTCATTTGAAATTTACATGTGTCAATCCTAGATCCAGCCCCTAAACATCTGCAGAAATAAACCTTGCTGTGCTACTTCCATAAAAACTAACAAACGCAGTGCAAATGCCCTTGCTTGGATCCAAACACCACCCCCTCTTGCCTTCTTACCCGAGGCCACAGTCTCCTTTTCCTTCTTTGTGATTTCCCTCTCGCGATCCTTCTCCTGCTTCTGGCGCTCCTTCTCCAAACGCTTTTCTTTCTGCTCCTTAGTTTCCTTCTTAGACTTCTTCGACTTCTTGCCTTTGCCTTTCTTCTTTTTGCTCTTTGCCTGCAAGTAGGGTGCACAGTCAATACCCAAAATAGACTAGAAGAAAAAACACATGACTATACAATATAATATGGGACATACATGCGCCACTTACATTGTACTTGTATGAATATCGATCCAGATCAACAACTCATATAATATTTATTTACTGGTAAAATTACATATGTACTGATCATACCTGAGCAAGACATCCTAGGCAACATGTGTGGAGACTAAGATGGAACGCATAAATTTGGCCTTCGAAGAAGAGGAGCTAGATCCATCCGACGCCATGGAATCTGAAGACTTTGCTGACTTCTTCTTCTGCTTTTTGTCCTTCTTCCCTTTGGCCTTCCCTTTGTCCTTCTTGTCCTTTGAACCTTCTGAATCTGAGTCAGATTCCTCATCTACTGACTCAAAAATCTGTTCAAGAACGCGATCTTCGCTTGTTTCAATTCCTTCCGAATCCCATACCAAAAAGAGCCGTAGCGCCTGCAGCAAATGAGGCCGAGGGGACGATCAGCAAACAAAGGAACTATTTAATTGATATCGGTCCCCTGTCAGGACAATGATGTAGAAACAGTAAAAAAGTTATGGATCGATACACCACAAAATTCACAATGAGAAGTATCCGGAAAAATGGCCTGAGAAGACAAAACTTCAACGTGCGATATTGTGTGATCAATAAAAGGTACGTACTAGATGTGTTTTTTCACATTGAACATCAGAAGGAACTCTCATGATGTTGTTTCTAAACAGGTCTATAGGAGTGATCTGTATATCAAAATCCAACAGTCTTATAATAATATCGATGTATCGAAATTGATATCGATATCGGTTCTATTCGATTCTGTTCATCAATTAGAATTAATATTCAAACCGATCCAATAAAGAAATATATATATATATATAATTATATAACCCTGCCTCTTTCTCAGGCGCATCTGGGTGCGGTTTCGTGTGCGTTTCTTTCAACTCAGGATCACTGAGTTTGCTTTCGCAAATCTCCCGAGCAACTTCAGCATCATTGTACTTAGCCGCCAGCTGATGACGGGTAAGCCAAACCCTTGCACCTTTGGTGCGAACGCTCTTCCGTGCTGTCATCTTCTCGTACAACTTGCTGCTTTTCCAACTTCCTTTGCAGCTCACCCACTCATCCATCAGTACCTGTAGCTTTGCGCTGCCTCAGATGGTACGGATCTCCCGTGTTGCAAACAATGAGCCACCCACAAACACGCACAAAGCCATGAGGCAGGAAATGACCCCCAACTGGAAATGGTGTTCAGAACCTATATTGAATATATTGAATATTATACTGTAGTATCATAAATTCTCTATTTAATATTGATTATATTCGATTCATCTCGGACCCTTAGGTCGTATGGAATGTGTGAATGCCACATTGGATCGTGTTTGGGGATGAACTGGGGGACTAACAACAAAGTAGTATTTAAAAAACCAGACTTGATCTTGAATGTCAATCGTAGCAGATTCTAGATCCTGAAGAATAAAACTGTAATGGTCATCATCACATATATCAAGCAAGTAGACTGTATTTCATGTATCCATATAGGTACCACAAGGGAAACCCCATTTGATGTACTGAATTAAAATCCTCCTACTTATATAGTACTCGCTAGTACTTCACCATCCTCAAAAACTTCATGAAATGGCCCGCTTGGGATCTGTGGTCAAAGAGAAATGGTACGATGCCCCATACAGGACAAGTGTCTTTCACAACTATGGTACATCAAATGGACATGTGGTATTTGCATTGTGCTTTCAAAACTCTTGTGGACATATAAAAATATATATATATAATTCATAGTTTGAGGTAAAGCAGCAAGAATATTTTGTAACAAGGTCATGCCACAATTGTTGACAGTACAGTACAGTTGCCATCTTATGAAAACGGACATATCTTATTACCATGTAGCCCAGGTGTCCAGTATATATGCCATATATGTGCATAAAAAAATGCATGCATATACATCAGCTAGCGCTATTATATTATAATATATATATATATTATATATTATATTAACACCCTTTGAATTTTTCCAAGATACAATATTTTGCAGCTTTGTGAGCCTTCTGGATCTCTGCTGGCGCATGGTCTCAGTGCAAGCACGGGGGGGCAAAGGTACAATGTACCAAAATATAATTCGATGTCAAATAGGCCTATTCAAGATCATCGACGATTATGAAAACTGATGGGACTTGCAATGTCATATATGTCATATCAGGAGTTAAACTGATGGTGTGGGATGCAAATAGTTTCATCAAATCAGAATTAGAGCCATGGTTATTTCCACAAAAGTGCTGTGCTAATATAGATCAGATAATATCATGTTTCTTAAGATCATATCAATTAAGAATATTTGGATGTGTTGGAGCCTAGCAACTTTGGATGTGACGTGTGAAGCGCATAAACTTTGCATGGATAGCCTTTTCTTCCACTGTCTTGGCCTTTCTCTTCCTGCCTGCTGGGGCTGGGGCAGGTGGGGCTTCTGATGCTGTTCCACTTGACGGTGGCATTTCTGATTCTCCAGCGTCCGATGTGCCATTTAGTGTTGGAACTGTTGGTGGAGTGAGTGTGGGACGTGGTGCAGCAGGTTTGGGAGCTGGTGGTGGTGGTGGTGTGGGAGCTGGTGCAGGTGGTGCTGTGGCTGTGAGTGTGGGAGCTGGTGGTGCAGGTGGTGTGTGTGTGGGAGCTGGTGGTGCAGGTGGAGCTGGTGGTGCAGTGGGAATTTCAGAGGGCGTCGGACATTCTCTCTTGGGTGTCTCTTCTGCAGTCTGGTCTTTAGTGTCAGCCCGTTGCAAGTTCTCTCCGGCTGCTACTGCAAGAGCGTGTTGCCTTTTGGCAGAGGTAGGCCCTTCAGGTGACTTTGCTGGGACAAGTTCAAGAACTTGTTCAGGTTCATTAGGCTTTGGAGTAGTCTCAGCTTCTGTCTTAGCAAGTCCCGTGGGAGGCATTGGCGGAGCTGACTTTGCAGCAGTCGGCACAGCAGGCTGCCCTGTGGGTGGAGCCGGTGAAGTAGTCAGGGGACGGGCTGGAAGTCTCTTTTTGACAACCTTCTTGATGATCTTACGCTTCGGGGCTGCATTGGTTTCAAAGGAAGGGTCAGAGACCATACCCCTGCGAATCCTTTCTTTCGGGGTAACCAAACCAGTTGCTGCACATGCTGCAGCTTCATCTAGCTGGGAACCCGTGGCTGGAAGTGTCGGCTGTGTGCCTGACAAGAATTTGGGTGATTGATCCATTTGTTTATTTTTTTGGCCTGGGTATGTAATATGGTCATAATATCCAAACAACACATGTATTTGATACTGATTTGAAGTTCTGCAAAAGAAGCCCATGTTCGAATCACTGTCCCAGGAAAAGGGAATATGGATTTGAATCTTGCTTTCATGGGCTGGGATTTTCTAAAATAGATCTGTGACATAACACATGTGCAGCTCATGTACGTATAATAGTAAGTTGCACTACGTATATATACGTACGTACTCCATGCGATATAATCACTTGTTCATTATCGACCATGTAATATTATAGAACAAATCAAATCATGATATATTAATTGCATGTGATACATGGGTCGATGGATACACCATGCATGGAAAGATCATACCGCAATATGTTTTTTATTATTGATCAGTGCGCAAGGTCACAAGCAGTGGCAGCACATACTCACTAAAAAGACTATACATGTCGCCATATGTTTGGGACTGGCCGGTATATTAAATTTATAGATATATATATATATGATATCATCATTTGCAAATCCAAAGAACATGATGAAACACGCGCATTATATATATTATAATATATACTGCATGAGCAAGCACGCCGACATGATGGAACATGTTCAATTTCAATCAATTAACATGATGATGGTTATTCGAGAGTTGGCATACAAGATCGCAGAAAACAAAATATTCAAATATATTTTCAAACTATTATACCATTCAGAAACTGCCATATCCACCCATCCAAGCGTATTGGCCTGCATCATCTGGGGCAGGCAATGCCTTATCTTTCAGCTCTTGTTGCAACCTCATGAACGATGCGAGGTGACAGTGTGGACGGACCCCTGGCAGAGGACTAAAATTCAAGATCCATTTGGAATACTAACTAGTACAGTAGTATCAGCCCAGAGGTTCGAAAGGGTGATATTATCGATGAGGCTGTTTTTCATTCGACTAATATATATCAAGATCAAGTATATATTATATATGCCAATTCGGAAAAGACTACATCAGCAGCCAGCCACAGGACCCACAACACATTACAACTAGTATGGGGCCACCAAAATGCAAACATAAGACGGTGACATTGCAGATCCCCATGGAAGCATCTCAGGGCCCAAAGGATAGTTAAGCAATCTTTCCATTTGTGTTACAGCGCCATCTAGCGAAGCGTACCTTTCAGCACGCATCGCCGCTTGCTGCAGCGCATTTTGAACTTCACCATCCACTTCAGCCATGATTGCTACCAGCCGAAGGTTTCCGAATTTGAACACTGGAACTGCGCAATGTTGACTTATGAGCCATTTGGTTTATATTTGGGCCAATATTAAAAAATGTATGATCAGGGGCCAAAATCAAGCAAATTTGGAGTCTCAAAAAAAGTGGGATTTTGGCCTATCCACCGTTCACGCTCTTTAATGTGCGTTCACGCCAAAAAACCTGCGTTCACGCAGGTTTCACGCTAGTTTCACGCTGTTTCACGCTATGATTTTTTCAAAATGTTCAACTTCCATTTTTGATGTTACAATGCAACTTTCCAGCATTCACTGGTTTTTTTGCTTCCCACCCTCATGTTGCACGTACACTTCAAACCAGCAATTTGCTGGCATGGAGATGCCAACGTGCCCACACACATGCAACAGCACATACTATACCAACATGATATCCTATCTCGATATAAGCTTATAAATGCATATTATATGAATTACAGTTCATGCATCACAAACAATACATTTATTCGTGAGGGCCACGGAATTTGGCATTGTTTGAATATAAGGTACCATGCCGCCTAAAGAACAGCTGGTCCACATCATCATTATTAATTGCTGGGGAAATGTATCTATGTTACATCCCCAAATCACACAAAATGCACTAGAGGTCATCATACAAGCCCTTGCTCAAAAGGGGTGTGTAGTCACCAAGTTTGACCCGATCCTGCAGAAACGCTCTCAGAGGTGTCAGATTTGCATGCCTCCATCGATAAGGTGCCTGCCATGTACAAGGGAGGTGGTCATCCCAATTGGAATTTTCTGTAATAGTGCAAGTGTAATATATTATATTAAACATACTTTGAATTGAAAATATGATCGATATATCTAATCGTGAAGCTTACGTATATACTATTGCAAATGCAATAGATTTGTTTGATGTTCATGATATGTCTATATTTTGGTCCTACAAGATTAATTTGGTTTGCCTAGAAGTTATAGTACAAGACACCCACAATTACAAAGATGTACTCAAACTACACCCGAGGTATAACAAATTACAATCCCAATCTTTATCAGAAACACTCGTTTTTTTTTGAAATGGCACAAGTGGGATGGTTTGTCCCATACCCCTCATACATCCTTGAACCAGTTTCTCACCAGTCAAAATGTAATAATAAGATCTGCCTGATCTATATATATATATATATAATATATTATAAATTATATAATATAATATATATGAATGAATTGAACCATGCCCATCACATCCTAAGCCAATATTATTTTCACTTTTTCCCACATCCCAGTCAAGTCTGAACAACTTTGACCTTGACTGTGGCCGTGTCTGGCAGGAATGGAAAAGAGTTGGGCGCCGTCAACTCCTGAGCTCGGATGTTTTGGTGTTAATTGCCGTGGGTAAGGGGTAAAGGCTGACAGTCAAAGAGCTGGTTTCATAACTTTATCATATACAGAACGTACCACTTTCATAAATTGTTCACACAGACAAGCGTTCATAAATTGATCAGGGTAGCCTGCTGTTGATGAAGTTTGAAGAGCTTGGCTGCAAATTTCTTTGGATAGGCTGCTGAAGCCTTCATTCCAGGCCCACCTTGCCTCAATTAGCTAGGTTTGAATTCATCAGATCATGATACTGCAACACCATTTGCAGTATCAAAACAACTTGCAATCAGCAAACTGCAAAATATGGTAAAAACCAAGTTAAACCACTAATATCAGCTTTGTTACACGCTTGTTTTTCCGCGTTTGTTGACCGTTTTGATCACCATGGCTTTGTCTTTGTTCTCCTTTGCTTTCTTCATCCGAGCACGGTCCTTTTGGGAGAGCTTTGCCTTCAGTTTATCCAACCATGGCCTTGCATGACCGAGGCGATATATTCTCGGAAGGGGAATGCAACATAGCTGAGGACTGAACGTTGTCCCGAAGCAAATAGTTGGCTTCAACGTGCGAGCTCCATAACAAGCCATCGAACTTAGCTAGATACGATGATTTCAACATATGGGTGTTCTTGAATTGTAAGCACATTCATGTCAGGTTCCACCAACACTGATTTGAATGGAAACATGGTCAACTTATGTGTTGAATATAAGCATCTGACAAAGACACCGACATCCATGGTACTGGTCGGATTACCAGTGCCATGAATCGGACATAAGCTAGCAAAGGCATCAAGCTGGAGCGTGGCTGCTCTGAAAGAAACCAGCATTTGCGAACCGTTGCCAATAGCCCAAGGAGGATCCAGCGGCAAGTTATTCTTGGTATAGCGCGGGTAGCCGGGATGCACAGACTGGGATGCAAGGGCCAATCTTGTTAGATAAAGTTTCTCTCTTCCTTTGCGGCCTAATATGATTTATTTTATGAAAAGTTGATATGTTATCATCAGTGATCAGTTTGACAGAATTGGTGTTTGTACTGGATCTCAAAGAATCACATAGATCTTATATATATATATGAACTATGATCGAAATAGTACATGTCATGTATATTCCACAAATGGCATACTTGTATGTTTGTTTCGCCTTTGATAGGTATTTCTGACAAAACACAGCGTACGTGTGATTCTAGAACATGAAAAAAATCTGAATCAATCAAGAATCGTATTTGACTCGGAGACCGATCGTTTTTTGGTATCCCCCAGAACTCGATGTTTGCTCCGACGGGAAGTACCGCGGTTAATAAACACCCACGTGGCACAAGGTGGGCCTCCCACCAATAATGCTCCTGGTCGGAGACGTAGTACAAGTTGTAATATGTTGATGAACCCTCGCCTTGGACACGCGTGGAAGCACAGTGAAAAAAATATGTTGCACATGTACTTTAAGTGTCTATTCGGGATTTCCCCTAACAAGTCCACACTCTTCATCAAAAAAGCACTGAGGAAGTATTATTATGGAAAGCAGGGAGGGTTAAGTGATTTATATCATGTTGTTTGAAGAATTCATGAATAGTTCTCTTTGGCCGAAGTCAGAACAGCCTATCAAGCTCATGAATGACTTGATGCAAATAACTTTCATGAATAAACCTATATATAAGAACTGTCAACTCGGTAATACAAGATCTAGGCGTACATATACACTTTTTCAGTTGATGGCAATTGTGATCCCAAGTAGTATTTGCTAATGCAGACTGATCCCATACCCCACAGTGTGCCGGGGACCAAGCGGGTTCAAGATGTCACCCTCAGGACCATCTTGGCAGTCGAACTTGGCCCTTGGCACAGACGTGGGCCAAGCAACATGTCAGGTTGCCCAGTAATCGATTCATATATAATGCGTATGAAATGGTCACAACCTCAAAAGCTTGACGGGATTTCGGATTTATAACATACACTGTGTGATATACATTACTCTTTTGAATGATACAAGTCCTCCACCCCACCCAAAGCCGCAGAGTTTCAAGATATATATGATTATGACATATTGATGTTCGATTGAAGCTGAATTCTTGAAGGAGAGACTCTCAAAAATACCTTCCACATGTCAAAAACTCTTTCTCAAGTTCCCAGGAGAGGAATCTGAGTAACCGGGCACATTAAGACCATTCTCGCCTGAGTAGGTTCAAAACAAGCACTATGATGGCATCAGGATAGAAGAGGGGATTGGATATTACGCCACGTTGAAGGATGTCCCTTTTCGCCGAGCGTGTGTTTGAGGAAAAGCAGGACAAATAGCGATCAAACGATCATGAGGTTGTTTAAATATATATAAATTGTTGATATTAGTACGGTATATGTTTAAATAGTTGGGTGCATTGTATGTGCCTACGAGTGTCACGCAAACAACATCATCAATCTAGTTGTCATGCGTATAATTTTGTCATGGGTAATATATCTTTTAATTTCAAGATGTTCACCCGAAGAAGTCAGCTCAGGCTCTGACAGTAAACTTGCGATATCATGCCGGCACCGCTGAACGCATCAATGGCATCAAGATCCTGAAGCAAGCAATGTTACAAGACGAAAGTGGAATTCAGTCTTTACCATTCAGCCCATTATGAACCACAAAGTCGATCGATCTGGGGTATATAAAATTTAACATATATAGCGCGATTATATAATATATCATTATAGGACATATTTTACAATAAAGCCATCGATCTAACGTATACTCTATCAACATGGTCTGTTCCACCAAAAAACCCTTGTTGGGGCCATCACTCGAGTATCGGCCTTTGAATTTTGGGCCACGAAGTCCACCAAGTGCAACCTCAGGAGTCAGAGATGTTTATTTATAAGGTGAAAACATAAAATGCAGGGATACCGAGAATGAAAGTTTAATATGCATGCATGCACGCATATATTGTATATTATTGATCATGTTAATCATACCCAGGGGCATAATCAGCGGTACGCCCCACATTAGGAGCAGTTGCGCTTGTCGTTGGGACAATGCCAAAGGGGAACGGACCCATTGTGCTCGCGTGCGCTTACTCTGCGTGGTTGCAACTTGATCAGGTGGAAACCAACTACACTTTGAGCCTCTGAATCTGGACAGTCGTACGGGGTTCCCAGCAGAGCTCCGAAATCAGATTGATGTCACAAACAATTTCCCCACGGAAAAAATGATAGGACAAGAGTTCACCATCATCACTGGTGGTGCTTTCCCTTTTTTGCTAGCCAACGTAAGTGATCTATAACACCGGTACCGGGTACATGATTTTATCGATCTAAATATCAGAGATTGACCCGTAACGCATTTGAGCAAGACCAGACCCCTGCACAAGTTCGAAAGAAAGGCTGGTCAATCGATCTTTAAACATGTGCACAAATGATGTAGTTCATTAATTTGATCAATGCATTTTTTATCGATCAATATTTTGATTTTCAATCGAGCATTGAAACTGATTTAAATACGTACAGTAGAATATAAGAAAAACAACAATTGCCATTGATTTATCAATTCCCAGCCTTTCAGGAAGGGACCTGTCTAACTTGCTGCAAATGACTTCGACGGGAAGCACATGGGTTGATTGCTTTTGGTACTGAGACATGAAATTCACAAGAACTTCACAAGATTTATCATATGGTGTTGTGGATTGAAACATGTCAAATCATCATTAAATTGTTTTACACCATTTCAATATTTGGACTAGGAAAACGCATGTACCATACCAACCCGAGAACCCCAGGCCACAAGAGGCCAAAACAAAATTGGAGAACCTACTGGGCATTCTCCATTGATCCACCACTATATTACCGCATACACAACCAAGGTCGGAGTTCCGGTATCACTGAGCATCCGCCAGCTTGCCCGGGGGGATCCACGAAGCCAGCATTTTGGAGAGTTTCCACCTCAATTGGGATTTAAATAATTGTGAATTTCGATCAATCGGAACCAATTCGGTTTTACCATATCAAAAACCTAGAAGGCCAACCAACAAATCCAGCCATCGATCTAAATTGTATAATAGTCACATGTCGTCATGACTTGCAATTGAACTCCAGCTTTATACTATGATGATATATCGATATCATTGCGTTACATGCAAATCTATTCTTTGTAGGAAAATCATATCGACCATTGTTCAACCCAAATGACCCAGTTTGGTTGGACTACCTTAACCTTCTTTTGCACATTAGATGATCTCAAATAATTGGAAAACATTTTTTTGTATTTCCTGAATTTAGTTGTGTTGCAATTTTGTTACAACCAGCTGTTGAGATCGATTATTCCCCAGCAATATCCTAGGAACCAGACGCCAGCAATGGCCCACCGCGTTTGCTCCAAGCAATACTGACGCCATTCTTCTTGTTGGCCTGGCAATCAGCAAGGATAATAAACATAATGGGGCAACCATCATAAACCTATATATATACGTACTATACCGTTTTAGACACAATTTTCAGTCAAGATATTTCATCAAATCTGAGTAAAAAGGATAGGCGAGGCACCAAAAAAAACATGATCATGATATGTTCATCCACATATATAAATTATATTATATATCATATATAAAAAAAAATAATATACATGATGCAACATGTATATATTATATTGACCAACGTATATACGTACTGCATGCATTTGCTGAACAACAGAACGCAACTTGCACACAAACCACCTTGGTTGTAAGCAAATATATTATCATGAATGTGCATGATGAAAACATCAGAAATTGACATGGATAAGTACTTAAAACTCCATGTTTTGACAGGAGCAAATTCTAAATCTTCATGTTCAATTATAAGGGAATTTTATTTTGTTTCTTGTATGAGAAACATGGCAAATGCCAATTCATGTTGGTATTATCATCGGCTCATGTTTCAAAGCATAATAGACCAACTTTAAAGCTGTTATGGCAACCACTCTAGCCTGCAAGTCACTGATGCTGGCTTCGGCTTTCACATTGTCGATGGTAGATTGTTGCACATCCATGACGTAGAAGGCGGCTGCAACGGAACGTGACTGGACAAGCCTAGGGTAAGGATCGATAGCTGTTCAAAGCACACAGGTTGCAAGGGGTAGACATTTTCATATTGCTGGCAAAGAGTATTAAAGTAATTGGGGGCCCCAACAACACCTGAATCCGTGTAGCTTTCGCTGCCAAGTCGGGTGGCAAATCACTAGGAGGTTGGATCGTCCATGACCTAAACACAAATCAACACACGCACGCTTAACTTATCATCATGTAAAAATTGAACATTCGCGATTTGTGCTGCATTCAATGTAACTTGGACATTTTGGTGACAAGACGTAACAGGTTCTTAGTTCTAAGTACAACACCTTTGCTCCTTCAAATCCTCCTCTTGTGGATATGTCAAACTATTGTCATCAGTCACACTTGTTTTCAAGCTCTCCAAGTTCTTCATCTTTGCCTTGTACAGGTGAAATTGAAAAGAAAAACAACTCATTTAAACCTGCATGCATAAACAACAATATGCATACAGTGGCAAAATGATGTACTTAAAGTATGTGACCATTACAGAACTCATTTGTGCAAAACAGGTACTGTCTAGTAAACAACTTGTACAATTCAAAGCTGACTCCTAGGCCCAGAAACAAAATGCGGTTGAAAATTCACTCTCTAGCCTCATGCATTTTCTTTGCCTCATCCTCTGTTTTTGTAGCCTTTGCCTTTGCTCCTGGTTTTACCTCATTAGGCTTCTCGGTCTTTTCTTCAGCAATCTTCTCTGGTTCTTTTTTCTCAGCCTTGTGTGATAGCATCTATTTGAAAGGATTGAAGGGCTCTACATCCCACATCAGCTTTCAGGATTGGCTCTACTATCTTGGCAATTCGAACTATGAAAAAACAAACTGTGTTGATTGAATGTTTGATCAACATATGATCAAAGAACATTAACCCAATAGGAGATGAAACACATGCAGGTCACACCTCCTTAACATCTTCTGGGGTAGCTACCTTTGCCTTTTTCTTTGCCGACTCTGACAACACTTTCGCAAGACGAGCGGGTGACTTCAGCTTGGGACTCACAATCTGTTTGCGCTTCCTGCTTCGCTGCTTTTGGGGGGTTTGGGCACGGGGTTCTACCTTTTCTTTCTCTTCTTCTGGTTTCTCCGTCTCCGCTCCAACCTCAGCTGCTTTGGCTGCCTCAGCTGCCTCAGCTGAAGTCTCCACTTCAACAACCTCAGTTGCTTGGGCCACCTCAGCCGGGGCTGGGGTGTGTTTTGACTTGGCACCTTTGCCACCTCGCTTGCCCTTTCCCTTGCCTCCTTTACCTTTACCTTTTCCTTTACCTCTTCCTTTACCTTTCCTACTTTTTTTGGGGTGTTCCCCATCTACCTCTTCAGCCTCTTGGAGGAAGAACTTGTCAGGATCTTCGTATTCAAGCATAGTTTCTTTTTCCATTTGTCGCAATGCTCCTTGTGCCTGCATGCACTCATGCATATTAAGTATATGATATATTATAAGCTTACCGAAGTTGCATGCATGCATGCAGGTTGAAGAACATTGATTATATACTATAGGATCTAGATCGAAATAATCTATCTATATATAGATAGATAGATCTATATTATATTTTTTCAAAAATAAAAGATCCATCTAGTGCAGTATTTGTATAACAGCTCAACTTGGCAAACACTAACAGTTGTAGATTGCATAAAAAGACTCACCCTGCCGATATCGCTGAAGACAATACCAGTGCACATGTTGAACCCTTGAACAAGCAGCATACTGGGGATCTTGAATTAAAAAATTGAACATATCTTAAACCATAAATTAACAAATATGGTATTGGATATTAGATTCCCTTGCCCCTCCCACCTTCAGAAATTCTGCCTTTGCTTCCTCACTGTCCATAGGGTAGTCCTTACGTGCTTCTTTCATCTTCTCTTGCAAAGTTGGTTCCACTGGCGTGATTTGCACCAAAGGTTCCCTATCCTGGCGGGGTTGATATATTCGTATATTATATATGCCTCTGACAAACGGCGCAGAGAAACTGATGCGATAGATTTTTTTGAATCCACACATAAGCTCATGATGGACATATGCTGATCATTAAATCGGAAAACCCTATAGTGACTGCCCCACCTTGAATGTTCCTTTGGTAGTATTTTTGTCTTTTGCTTCGGTTTCATCCTCACTTTTCAATGCTTTCTCTAGTTCCTCTGACATCTCTGCAATTGTCTTTTCCATTTCATCATCGTCTTTTTTCTTTTGTTCTTGCGTTTCAACATGCGGATGGCCATTCCAACCCCACCCTTCAAAAGCACTGCCGTTTTTTACATCTTCATCCCACAACCCCTTGCGTTTTTCACTCTCTTCTTCACCACCTGGACTTGGCTGGGTTGCGGGAGGTTCTTCCATACGTTCCTGCAGAGCTTTCGTATTTTCCAACTCTGGCGGATCTACCTTTGAAGCAGCTCTAGAAAAGTTTGGTGACATGGGGCATTCCCTCTCATCATCGGACGATAGAAGTTGAAGAGTTTCATTGTCTTGAAAAACTTCTTGAACACTTTCATTCTCATTTGGGGGATCTTCTATGATGTCATCGTGGGTCAGCTCTTCTTCCTCTTCTTCTTCCTCTATGATACATTCTACTTCTTCCATGTTCTCATCTTCACCATCCATTCCTGGGGGCGCTGCTGCCTTTCCTTCCAAGTCACTGGTGCAATGGCCCCGCTGCAATGCAGTAGGCTCCGAAGGGGGTAAGGCCCTCATTGGATGGATAGGGGATATACTTTCTCGCTCTTGGGAATCCAAGGGCAGTGTGTCTTGTTGAGTTGGATCTGGTTGCTTCACCTGTTGGGGTGTAGGATGCAAATAAGAAAAAAACGTAAATGTCTTTTGAAAAACTGCCTTTTCCAGGTCGGCTATTTCATGAAAAATATGATTTATAAGGTCTGATGATAGTGTAATTGTCATGCTAGGCAATCTTTTTGTTTGACTTCCCCACGGAGGTCTATCATATATACATGACAAACATGTATATAGGCCTCAGATCCTTGCTTGCATGGTTTGACCTTGATATGCGAATAAGTTTCTGTGATGATGTAACGTACTAAGTATAATCACTGCATGGGTCAGGACCCTGCCTCCTTCTCTCCACCTTTCTTGGCACTAGGGCCACGACTTGCAATCTTTTTGCCGTCTGGAGTCAGCAAATTGTGTTCCTCCCAGCTCAGTCGAGGCGAAAGGAAACAGGTCCATGATCCATAATGTAGTCCCACATGATAGCAGTTGAGAATATGAACTAATTGAAAACAAGTGATGCGAGTTCGATTCATTTTTCGTTCATGTGAATTTTACAATATGTTGAACTTCTCTTTTCAGGCCTTTATATATATATTATGTTATAATAATGCCTAGGCTACAACACTCAGGTCCTTCCCACATAAAAGTCCTGCAATTTGCATCTGACTAGCTGCTTCATTTGGTCCATACGCACATGGCCAGACCTTCCAAGAACTTGTTGGGATATAGATATATTATAGTTCGTATTACAAAGCAATCCGTGAACAATGCATGGGGGAAAGCCAAAAAAAAATATTGCTGCACTTAAAACACACACACACATATAATGCAAACACTGCCAATCCTGGATATATGCATGTGTGTCCAAATGTGGTTTGAAACTGTGATTTTCCTGGATGATGTATAAACTGTGATGAAAAAAATAGAAAATAATTACGCATAATTGAATGAACTTCCAACCAGGTATTCCTGACTTAAAGGTAATTTTAATTCCTAACTATAAAGGTGTATCAAACACATATAATTTTCATGTGCGGGTGGGAACAGTGCTAGTATCAAGCAATGACCCTGGCCTGGCACCCCAATTGCGTTGAAAGCGCTCCATTATATAACTGGCACCACTCATCAATACTCCGGCTTCTACGGAAGCCCACACCTTGCGGCAAACTAGATAGGGTACTTCGATCAATATGCTTGAAATGTGCATTAAGAGCAAAATGAAGATGGATCAAGTTTTGGAAATATAACTTTTTGAAGTTTGAAACTAAATAAACATTTGAATCCAATGGGCTTGAGGTGCATGCGTGATAATCCAGATCTATACATGCATTTTTCAATTATGATATAATTAAAAAATATATAAAGAACACATACTTGCATGTATTGAGAAATAAATAAAGCATGCATGAATCCAAATCACTCATGCAAATTCCCATAAAGCATATAGTAAACCCATGGCCTGATGCTTCTCAAACACTTTCCAAGGATTCAGCCGCCAATGACTTGAAGCCCATGAAAGCGCCACCTAGACACAAGTGGCTTTCAATATTGATTACTAGTATACATGCATGATTCCAAAGATCGATATATTATCATATATTTTTTAAATTTTATAATAAATATATAGATCGTTCTCTATCAATCATCTAGATCTTGTTTAAATAATCAGCTTTGAAGGATATATCAAAACCTTCGGAATGATCATGCTATGCATGGTGTTTATCACATGCATAATTTTAAAAGCCGTTTTGTGGCCAACAACGGAGAAGACTAGAAATTCGGAAGTCTCACCTCAAGCTCTCTGCGACGTGGGAGATCATGTGCGAAGCTTGCCATGTATGCCATGAAGAGGTCAAAGTTGTGATCGGAACCCACCTGGCAAGTCATAGGGGCTTACTTAAGAACCATCATGGTATCAGAAGCTCTATCATAATAAGGTACGTACGTAAAACTCTGATAAATTTGCATACCAAACTTATTGCAAGTACATGTGGCCTATTTAAGCAAAGCAGATCAATCACTAGTATAGTATATGAGCTATCTCCCAGAAAACACGCAGAAAGCACCTCCCGTTCACTCATTTGGCCACCCTCCAAGACGACGAAGCGGAATTTTGGGACCTGAGGCTGACATTTTTTAAATCCAGCCAATGGATCGATCTATATAATAATATATATACTGCCCAGAAGTTGCACCAAGATCACACAGAATGAATTATAGGCAGTATTGGGTCAGGTTGAGGATAAATTATTGAAGTTTTTGGAATCGATATACCTGGAGTAAAAAAACAGCCAGCTTTAGGGGGCAGACCAGTTTTCGCTCATCATCACGCAGACCAGCCCTCTGACGAAGAATCTTCCGTCGATTGGATATGAAAGCATCATCTTCGCAGAATGTCTTGAAGAACTCCTGCAGCCCAAAACATTATAGCACGTGGAGGTCCATTGCAAGGGTATAGTGCATGTCATGTACGCACATGCATTATATCAAATCGCTGTACAAAATATGATCACACATACTAGCTAGCTGTGATCAGAAATTCATATTCAAAATTGTGTTCAGGGTGCAAATTGATACTTGGATGGTGTACTTCGATGAAATTAATACGTTCTAGAATTCAGGGTTAAAGATGTTAAATATATCGATCCATCGACATCCATATTAAAGTTTTTTTGAACATGCATGTATATTATAATATTACACTGCTAGCTGTAAATGACCCAGATCGATTCCAAAACTGATTTAGGATTGCCATCACGATTTGATTGCACTGATATGATGGGGATGCGAACAACTAAACGGGAGATACAAATCATGGATAATATATGCATTCAAATCGGGGCCCCATCCTTTAGAAGTGCAAGCCGCATGGGATCGACATGCTTCGGAGTAGCCACGTGTCCCGGCGGCGTGGCCATGGTAACCAGCAGGGCAGGAAAACAAAAACGGCTTGGGACAAGTGGTTCGCGGGTCACAAATGATGGATAACTTATTTGAAAACAACATGAACATATTTGTTTTTGATGCTCTCATCTTGTCAAGCCTATGCATGGCCTAAATACAATCGATCTATAAATTAAAAAATGTTCAAGCTGAGTGTGCATGGACATTTTGTGAACTTTAAAGGGGAGGAAGCACCTACAACATCGTCGTCCATGTCGATGACATCGTCACCATTCATGTCCTCCATTTGGCCTGGGCATTGGTAAGGCAACATTTAAATTCATATGTGATATCATGATCATACCAAGTGCTGGGTTATATATATATCCCTTAAGTTCCGGGCGTGCGGCCAAAGATCTCTTCATTTTATGCAAAGATCTTCCATGGGCCAAGGTCGCACTTGTATTATGATGTGTGAACAATAATTTGTGCACTCACCTTCGACACTATATAGTGTGTGACATGTTTTGCAACCATTTCTAAAAATGCAGTGCAGAGCTTTACAGGTGGGCCTGCACTTGCTGCAGGTTTAGGATGTAAACCTGAAAAATATCATATATTGCTGTGTTTTCACAAGTCATGTTTGGGGGCCAAAATGGCCTCAGATTCTTTCACCAGTTTCCCACAACACGTACCACATAAGTGTCACATCATCATGTCATCTCCACACCTGGGGCAGGGCAGGAAACAGGCGTTGTCCCCAAAAAACAGTCGAGTTGGAAAGGACGGTTTTTTTAACATGCGAGGAAGTTCAGGGAAGTGTTTTTTGGGGAAACATTGCTTTCACCCCCGCAATCAAACATGGATTCTAAAAATGATCGTTTGAACATGTTTGGAAACATTAAAAAGAGTATTTCCTGGAAAAAAAAAATGGCGACTTTGGGTATCAAATTCGTTCATTTTGAAGGGTGTAGCAATCAAATCAAACTCTTCCCTTTTAATCAAAGATTTTTATCCTCCAAACGTCATTCAAAAGTTTGGATGGGGCCTTTTCTTGTTTCAAATGACATCGCTTCTCACCAGACCGATATCCTCGATATCTAAGACGTACAGCAACTCTTCCCTTTCGCAAGCTTGAGGGAAACAACCCATTCAACCAACCCATACCATCCATATACCTTTGGACCCCAAAACCATGAAAAATGAAGGTTTAGGCCCTCAATATATGGGTCATAACCCCTAAAAATGAAGGTTGTGGGTTCCCATGGTATGTTATATTTACCTACATTTACCATAAAAATCAACCACATGTAGGTAAATAGACCAGTCCCATGGATGGTATGGGCAACAAATAATGCCTCAAACGTTCTCCATCGCTGCGAGCGCACTTTCTTTTCTTCGGTCACGCACATTGGAAGGTATCTTTGCCTTGTGAGGAAATGACCTGGTGAAGTGTTGTGGAAGGAATTGGTCGAGAATTTTCCAGTGATCTGTAGGGGAAAAACTTTCCACAAACAACTTGGTTCCTAGGGATGCTCAATAGTCGCATGTCATTAGCCCTTTATAACTGGGAAGTGAAACACTTGGAGCTCAATAAACCAAGAGTTTAGGGTTACCCTCCAGGGAAACTCATCTTCCCAACTACCTTTTCATGGGATCTCTTAGGTTCTGGGAGGCTATAATTTTCTCCAACCCCAAAAACAGCCCTGAAACTTCTTTGGAAGGGAAATCATCGAAGCACTGACAGCAGTGAAGGACTCAGGTTCTTGTGTCAACATTAGGTGATGTCTTCAGGGGAAA
>OMLO01000441.1_pt1 | contig 26688 bp, 11 predicted proteins | sample 1674811 | NCBI WGS metagenome assembly OMLO01 (sample SAMN06265003, study PRJEB25207) | coral metagenome | isolation source: Coral host | place: Mexico:La Bocana,Puerto Morelos, Mexico | collected 2008-11-13
TGTTCACTGTACATTCATGGATGATGGGTGCATATGGAAAGGAGAAGTCAGACATCTAGAGGTACTGTATGTTTGAGCAACGATCAATCCCTTCCATCGAATATGAGTGAATACGTATATGTTCAGTTAAAATAGCACGGACGACATCTAAACAATGTAGCAGCAAAACATGGTGAAGGAGGTGAGTTCGAGGGTGTAACTGATGTGCTCACCACGTTTCGACGCCTTCTGGGTATCTACACTGTAGTGACATCTCCGGCACCAGAGGCTAGGCAAAATGCAGTGAAAATGAGAACTGTTTGTTTTATGCAACTTGAGGAATTTGAGCCTTAAAACAGTTTTCCGACATCTTGCTAATCTTTAAAAACAGCAGAAATGATGACTTTTTCACTTGTTTGATAGGAGCCAATTTTTAAAAAATAAATAAATACTTAGGTAGGTAGTTAGTCACACGTACACACGACCCCTCAAGCATGCATTTGCTTTAAAACAGATCGTGGTTAAATAAAGGTTTATTATTATTATTATTATTATTATTATTAAGTAAGGAGGTGTTCGCGGAAAGTAAGTGTGGTAATTTTGTCCCATCACAGAATCATACTGCCACCTGCGAGTTCCTAAAAATACCTTGTGTACATCCTGAGTGTGGCGTCCTGGTTAAAAAAGCAGATCTTACTGAACACTTAGAAAAGGAATGTATGTACCGACTAGAGCAGTGCAGATACTGTCAACGACAGATCAATTTAAACAGGATGAAGGTAAATGCCAACAAATATTTTACCTACAATAGTGGTTCGGCTATTGACTCGACAAAGGTCCCGGTTTATTACTTGGACAATACTGGATTAGTTGATTTTAGGTTATTGGTCCTATGAAGAAACTTAGTCGAGTAATAAATAAACTATAGACCTCTTTTGACGCTAAAAGATGCTTTAATATTTGTCCCTGGACATTACCTGTACCTTGAGGCTCACATTTTTCTGTCAGCTACGGAGGAACAGAAAATATCCAAGGACAAATATCTGATCACATTTTTAAAGTCAAATGGTGGCTTCTGTGTTTATTATCGTTAAAGTATTTTTTACAACACGCGAGAACTTTTGAAAGTTGGGGAATACCACTCGGATAGATTAGGTTTAGCTGGAGCATATTCGGTCACGTGACGCGTTTAGACCAATCGCGTGCGATCGAAATATTAGAATGATTATAATTAGCAATTATTTACGTCAGTGTCGGTGAAAGTGGTAGATATTTACCTCGCCGCCGACACTGAGGTGAATAATTGTTTTAGTATATACCACTCAAGCTGAATAACTAGCGGAACAAAGAGTAACTTTACTTGTTTAAGAGTAACTTTATTTGAAAGGTGAAGCCATTTTCCTTTCCTTTGGCTGCTCGGAGGTGAATAGTACTTGGCAAATCACTTCCGAGCTAGCCAATCAGCGTGCGCGAAAAGCACTATTCACTTGTGTGGTATATACTAGCTACTAGTATTCTGGTCTTTGCTTTGGATGGGTAATAATTATTACTGTTTAAGTTTTAATTTTTAAAAGCTTTTGCAACACTGTATCTATCTACCGATCCTGCAAATGAAGCTGGTTGTTTTTACCTTTTCCAAGTGTTCCTAACAGATACAGAGGAGTGCGGTACTTTGTAAAGCGCGGTCAAAGAACGATCTAGCTGAGAGCATGAGTATTGACATTTTCTGAACATTTCAGCAGGTTCGAATTAGTTTTATATTTATTTAGATTACTTTGTTTTCTAGGAACATCATGATAATGAGTGTCCAGTATACCCAGTTACTTGTGACAAATGTGGTAGAGATGACATTCTTCGGGGACAGGTATAGCGGCCAAATATAGTCATTAAATGTTCTAGTTCTGATTTACATTAAAGATACCGGGCACCACTGATTTCATCCAGTTTTTCCTTTACTACAATAACAAATTCTGTAGCTCAATGTTTTATGAACCTGCTTTGTTTTGTAAATATAGTTGCAAGATCATCAGAATCCTATTTTGGGAGACTGTGAAGGAGTAGAGGGACCATGCCCATTTTCACAAATTGGTTGTTCCAAGAAAGAGGTGAGACCTATTACACGCTTTCTGGTCCATTCATTTGACGTAGGAACATTTAAATTCAAATATGCATTTTTCCCTGTTATTTCAGGATTTGTTCCCGGAACTTTCATGCAAAAATGATACCATTACCTTTAATTAGTTCGCTGCATCATCAGTCAATTATTTTAGTCCTGCATCACAGGAGTCAAAAGTTGCGAATCACTCACGTTATGTTCGTGCATAAAATATAGTTGTAGCAAGACCGCACATCGGGCGAGTTTAGAAGTTATATTAAGTTGAGAAGCACACTTTTTTGTGTTTAATAGAGATAGTCGGTTCGGCAAAACTTAGAAGAAACTGGCTCCAAAACACTCAAAAGTAATCAGTAATAAAAGTGACGACATCTTGTTTTTTTTGCTACTAAACACTAAAGTACTGAACAACTTCCTGCTTTTCGTTTTGTTCCAAACAAAGCACTGGAAGCTTATGTCAAGATGATATATTTCGATATATAAATAAAACCAAGCGAACGAGTCTAACAAGGTGAAAATACACGTCATTTCTTCTATGGAATAGAAAACATTCTCTTTCTTGTTCCTATATGGAGTAACGGACACGAGTGGAAGTCTGGGACAAGGAAAATCGCTCTTTCAGCACGCTCTTTCTTTCAGGATATTTTGTAATAAATTTAATTTTAAGTCACCTGATAATATACTCTCCTTGCAAAAGATTATACATTTGGTTGCGTTAGCGACCACTCACCAGCAGGGCCTCATGCCGTGGAGAAGGAGTACTTGGTAATTATATATGATCTTTCATATATTCATTTGCATTCTTCACCTTCTACATGTATATTACGAACTCACAATATGACCAGAGAACTGCACTGGTATCGCAGAGGTCATGAATTCGAATCCCGTTCAGGCCTGCATTTTTTGTGTATATAACTGCGATGATCAATCATAAATTCGTATCTTTCTCCACGGTTCAAATATATGATCTTTCATATATTCATTTGCATATGAACATTATGTTATGAAGATGTGATAAAACGGATATCAGATGGTTCTTTTTTTGAGCAATAGGGAAGGCCGTTTCCATTGGACTTTATTTAACACTAAGATTTGAAATTACAAAAAAAAAAACAGGAAAAAGGCATTACAAGAAGAAAAAGAAAACTCTGCGAGATTTTTACTAGAAACCTAAGAAATCAGGAAGCGGAGATATCATGAGCTATCATGTGCGCGTTAATGACAAAGTAATTATCCGCTGTAAGAATGTGTAATGCAAGGGATTACCTCAACCACGAATAGGATTAATAGAAAGTGAGGTCCAAGATGTGGTAAGAAAAAAGTTATTTAATTTGTTTTCATTCAGTTTCACCTAAAAACATCGTGTGCCGTAAATTAACACAGGTCATGAGCCAGCGAGAAAAAAAGAAGCATCTGGAAAAAGCAAATGGTCACCACACGTCTTTGCTTCTCAGGCTTGCACTCCGGCTTAGCAGCGAATATGAAGCCTTTTTGAAACGTGATCTGACGGCCGTGTCCAGAAGTCCTCAACTATTGACAAACTATGATGGTGTGATTCAAGATATTCTTGGCCAGATTCAAATTGGCAAAGAGGAAACAAGAAACCAGCAAAGTAAATTAAGAGAACAGAGCGAACGAATAACCTACTTAGAGAGAAAGATGGCTTCACTCAACGATCCCGCGGCGACGTCATCTTCCCAACGTCTTGCTGATTCTGACGTAGGCTTGCCTACTAACGAAATCACCCGGAGGCTAACCAATCTTGAAAATAGAACCGCTGATCATGAAGTGTTGTTGGTGGAAAATAATCGCTCAGTAGAAGACGCAAGGCGTGATATGGGCAATGTCAAGCGACAACTTGATACCAACCAGGAGAGCGTCAGAAGACAAGAGCGAAGGATCGAATCTATCGAGCACACACTGGCACTTAGGAATGTTACATTGGCTGATTTAGAGGAATATGTGAGGCAACAAGAATTCTCAAGCTACGACGGTCAGTTGTTGTGGAAGATTTCTGATTATGCTCGCAGACGAAACGACGCAGTTACCGGACAACAGGTGTCTTTCTATAGCCCCTGTTTCTTCACCAGTCGCTATGGGTACAAGATGTGTGCACGCCTTTACTTAAACGGAGATGGCATGGGCCGAGGCACACACATCTCGGTGTTCTTTGTTGTCATGCGAGGGCAGTACGATGCGTTACTCCGCTGGCCATTTAGACAGAAGGTCACCTTCATGTTACTGGATCAGGATAACGTGGAACACGTGATCGATGCCTTCAGACCTGATCCGAGCAGCTCCTCCTTCCAGAGACCAAGAAGAGAAACCAACATTGCCAGTGGATGCCCAATGTTCTGTTCCCTTGCTGAATTGAATAATCATGGGTATGTTCGGGATGACACGATGTTTCTGAAGATAATTGTGGATACATCGGATCTGTGAGGCTACCGGCTCCTTATGCATGATTGGATAACCCACGGAATTCCTGATCCAACATTTCTGTACTCCAAAAGATCCTCAAAATGAGAAGGTAGCGTGATTCAGGACAGATCATTGCTCGTCGGGACGCATCACTTCAGTGGTCATGGTGGGATCTGAGATCTGTCACCGGCAACGTGTTGTGTCCAGGTAACTCCCTCACCCAATTAAGAGCTTCCACCTGAGAGACCGGGGCAGACTTGGAAATGAGTGTTGGCCGATTTTCCTAAAAATCCACACATAGAGTCCTTATGCTCTCTTTTGTAAAATGATAAAGTTTAAGCTTTAGTGATCGTTTTCCATCAGAGCTTGGAATATCAGCCCCATGGGGGTCCAATGAGGTTATTGACAATATTTTGAGGTAAAGCGTAAGTGTAAGAATTAATATCAAACAAACCAAAAGTCATATAGGTAAACCCCAATGCTTAATTAAGCTTTCATATGCAGAGATATTGGCCTGCAAGAATATTTTTCTTGTCTCCACTATTAATCAGAATGAAGGTCTCTTATATGCAAATCAGCAGGAACAGCAAATGACCTATTTTTCAGGCCTATTAGTTTGGATACCTGAATATTTCATCAAATTTTTAGTATCCCTGTAAAATGTAACCCAGAAGCTAGTAATATTAAGAAAAATTACGAAGGTTAAGGATTTGCAGAAGCTTCCTCTATGCCATCCAGCCCGCTTCCGGAAGAAGTTTTCGTTTTATCTTCGAAAACCACAAGCTCAAGCCTTGTTCTTTAAAATTAATGTACTGTATTCTGAGAGTGATCGTTCTTGCGTTGAATAAGGGTCATTTGATCTTTCCATTTGTGTAGAGGAATAAGTTGAATCAGGTGCCAAATATTTTTTAATGGATATTACCTTTACAACGAAAATTGATGTGAATTTTGTTTTTGTAGACACTCTCCGATGACTTTACCGGATGTGAGCTGGGTAGTATCTCTGAGGAAGTTTCAACAAAGTCAAAAATCCTCTAACTTTGTGTTTTTTTGGTATTATTACATCAAGGGTTAAACTTTATAGGGATGCTAAAAATTGTTGATGACATATTCGGGCATCCAAAATAATACACCTGAAAAATAGGTTATTTCCGGTTCATTCTTCAGGCCTTCATTCTGATTAATAACACAGACAAGAAAAATATTCTTGCGGACCAATATCTCTGGATATAAAAGCCTTAGAATTGTGATTTACCTAGATGTTTTTTGTTTTGTTTGAAATAGTTTCTTACTCTGTAAGGGAGTTGTTGAAAAGCATCTAAAATGGGGTCGAAAATTAACCTAACAGGACCCCATGGGACTGATATCTAGAACTTAATGAAGCTGAAACTTTGGCATTGTACATAAGTCTCCATGAGGACTTTCTGTGTTGATTTTTAGGGAAATCGGCCAACCCTCATTTCCACGTCTGCTGCGGTCTCTCAGATAGAAGGTCTTGGAGCTTAAATAGGTTGTAAAAACATGACGAGAACGCTGAATGGCAAGCGCGCGTGGATTTACATCTTCTCACAAGTGAATTTCTTGGATTACAGGGAACGTTTGCTAAAAATTGTTTAGCGTGATGCTGGTCAGAGAATTTATCAAATTACTTAAAAAGGTTCTCCTACAGAGGCGTACGAGCGTTGACTGCAATGCCCAAAGGTATCATGGGACAGTTTTTTGGCACCGTTCGGCGTTATCGCATAGACCTCTAGGATTCTCTAGGACAATCTTTCTCAAACCAGCTGTATACAATAATAATGTACACAATAACCGCAGCTAACGATATTAGTCGAATCTGAGATTCTTGTGAAAATTCTGTTTCGGTAATGACACGTCAGACTAAAGCTGATTTTTTAATTGTTACATGAATTTCGTTTGTCACTGATAGTCTTGATACAAAACTTTCATAGAGAGCTTCCGACAAGGCGTTATCGTAGCTCAAATATTTAACAATTAGACCCGCAGCCTACAAGGGCTACGAATGAATAGCCTATGAGGCAAAGCCGAATGGGCTGTTGACCCGTGGCCCTTGAGGGCGAAGGGTCTAATTGTATTAGTATCACCCAACTAGTCGGACAAAAAAAGCAATAATAAAGTTTGCAAACACCAGTTGAAGAAGAATTTTTTGGGGAATAAAACGAAAGAATTTCGCTACTCGATGACTGACTATTACTAATAGCCCTCTAGTAGCGTAGCCAATCAAAATGAAGGATTTGCATTAGTCCGCTAGTTGGGTTATACTAAGAGGAAATAGCCCTTGTATAGGCCTTTTCATGGACATGAAGACTCCATGAAGTTTTTTCGGCATTGGACTAGAACTACAGCTAACAATGGAGGCTCATGTGGGGAATAAAAAGAGAGATTAATGTCATTTTGAAAAGGCTTCCCGCCTTAGCCTCAATTTCAAGCTAGTTCCAGTCCTATACCTAGAATACGACTATTGTCCATTAAGTTAATAATTGGCTAAACAACAAGCTAACGTTTCACTATTACTAATTTTTTCCAGGTGTCCTTGAAATTAAATCGAGTGTTGAAATAGAACCCTTAATTTCATTACCGAGCTCAAAATTTCACATCTTTATTCACTAAGAACCCTTAAGTTCGCTTCATTCGAAAGGTGCATGCCCTTAGAAAGCTACAGATAAGGTCGCCACGGAGGTCGTTATATGTTTGTCGTTATTATATGTCTAAGAAAATTGCTTCATTTTGATTGGCTCAGAGCAAGCCAATTTATCGTAAATTCTTAACTTAAAGAAATTAAATTAAATTTAACGCACGCGGTTGGCAATTTTCAGTCGTCATATAATAATTGAGTAATTATATGAAAGCTCGAGCAATTAAGGATTTACACTACTCGTGATATTTGAAAATTCTTTCTGATTACACTCGCCTTAAGGCTCGTTTAATATTGAGAGAACTTACGAATATCACTCGTGCTGTAACTTGCTTTTATATACCTATACTAATATGATTATTTTTATTTTGCTTATGTTAGTTGCGTTTTAATTTCCTACAAGTAATCACATGATTTCTAGTACAAATCGGAATAAATTAACAGGAATAAATTTTTCTAAGGCTAACAAAATGACGCGATTATGTTGGGTGACTGCAACAGGCAATAGGCCACGTTTGGTATATCAATACTCTAACATGGCTCTGAGGCTTTCAGGTCAAAATTGTAATTTAAGGTCCTGTTGTCCGTCAGTTCCCGAACCACACTTGGATACAAAGAAAACAACACCAAATATGGGAGCCATGTTAATATACTAATATCGAATGTGGTCTATTTAAATATATATGGGTTATTGACCAAGCGTGAGGTCAAGATGGCTGGATATTGGGCAAGTTCTTTTTTTTGCGTCTTTATGGACCGGCAGGAAGTCGAGGTCAATAAACACGAAAAAAAAACGAGGCCAATATCCAGCCATCTTGACCGAACAAGCTTGGTCAAAAAGTATTAATAATAAAATAAGAAAATAAGAAATTCTGATTGGGCTCCTAGGCTTTAGGGATTAATTTTATATTGTGCGGGAGAAATCATGTGATTACTTGCTGATAATACACTTAAAAGGAACATACTAGGTAACGATTCGATTTAGCGCCCGAGAGCTGGTAGTTCATTTCATTGGTAGCCCTTGGGAGTGATTTATAAGGAAAGGGCGCGTATTTGTTATTAACCATACGCATCTGAAAGTCTGCGCAGAAAAGCACTTAAATGAACAACAACAAAAACTTAAAGGTGGTCATATACCCCCAAATTATGTTTCTTTTTTATAAAACAAGTATATGGGACAGTTTTGGTATCACGTCAAAGGACTTCGCAATCCGAATTTAAAAATGAGCTTTTCGAGGTCATATGCTACAAAGGTTGATGAATAACTAGCCCCTAAGTGGGAAATATTTGTGTTCATTATAATGGCACCTTGACTTCCTAATGCGTGTTTTGAGAAGTATGAAGTTAAGTTACGTAAGTTCTCCCTCTGAAATCAGTGTTTTGAGTTGTTTTTGGAAAATCGAAAAAATTAACATTAGCTAATACTAGCTAATATCAACAACGTAACTGGGAAAACATTTCATAATTTGCAAATGTTACAGGTTTATCTTCTATGCTCTTTGCCAATCTTCAGCTTGAAGATTATATTAAATCAGTCAATTGGTCATGCTTGAAATATTGGTGATTTTAATGTTTTGGCTTTTGCGAAATAAAGCCATAAATTTATTTTTACCTTTTACATGAATCTGAGAACCTAATTGGCCCTGTTAACTAACGGAGGAGGATGGGGGGAGGTGAGGAGGACAGGAAGTGAGTGTATTGAAAAGAGCTACATACGTTACATTTGTAAGCACTTTCTTTTTACTGTAAACAACGGTTGCTATGGGTCTCTTTTTGACTTTTTTCCTCATATATGGGTTGTTCATCAAGTGTGAGGTCAAGATGGCTGGATATTGGCCAAGTTCATTTTTTTCCGTGTTTATGGACCGAGAGGGAACCTAGTCCATAAGCACGCAAAAAAGAACGAAGCTAATTTCAAGCCATCTTGACCAAACAAGCTTGGTCAATACAAAATTGATGTTATGGTTTTGAGGGAAATTTTTCTCGCGGGACACAGCGGGTAGTCCTGAGCGGGCAAGGTAGCTCCATCTTGCCTGCTTGGGTAGCCAATCACAACGCAGGATTGACTTGACGTTTCCTATGTTTTCATATACAGAACTATATACATCCTCAGAAGTGACTGTTAGGAATAGAACTAACAAATAAATTTAAATTTAAAATAAGTAACTAATTAACAATAACAATGACAGACGCTGAGAACAAATTTGCATATAAAAGATGCAAACTAATAAAGATAAAGCTTTTCGCTACTAACAGTATTATTTAGGGTGGGTTTCAATTCCCTTATTAGTAGAGTCTTCAGTTTTTATCTTGCAATGTGTATGTGACTGACCTTTTGCTAATATATCAAAGTGGTCCCATTTGAACCTTTGACCAGTTGACGTGACGTGGTCAGCAATAGCAGAAGCATGACAGCTGTTCGTGATCGCTTTAAAATGTTTCGTTTTTCTGTCATGCAATCTACGTTTAGTTTTTCTAATATAGAAATCCTGGCAGTCCCAACAGCTAGCCTTATACACAACATTTGACAGTTGGGAACAGTTGATCCTATCTTTGTAGGGAAATATAGACTAAGATAAGGCTAGATAAAATTAACCTTAACATTTATTAATGCAGGTTTTCAGTTGTTTAGTAATGATTTTGATTTGTACCCCTAAATAAGGTAAAACTAGGATGATTTCCTTTTTGGGGACTGTGGTGGTTGGATTCTTAGCTTTGTTTTGCTGCCTGTTCAGAACATCTTTAATGTTGTAATTGATAACACCAGTTGGGTATCCATTTTGCAACAACAACTTCCTCAGTTCATTCAAACAAGAGCGCAAAAGAGAAGGTGAGGGACAGATGCGGCAACAACGAAAAATGAGAGTTCGGATGAGGTTTACTTTGTATTTCCTAGGTGTGAAGGAATTCCCATTTTGTGTACAGTCCAGTAAACGTTTTCTCAACATCTATTTACCGAAAGTTTTAGTTTTACCTTATTTAGGGGTACAAATCAAAATTGTTACCAAACAACTGAAAACCTGCATTAATAAATTTTATGGCTGCATTAACCTTAAGGTTAATTTTATCTAGCCTTATCTTAGTCTATATTTCCATACAAAGATCTACAAAGATAGGATCAACTGCTCCCAACTGTCAAAAGTTGTGTGTAAGTCTAGTTGTTGGGACCGCCAGGATATCTCTTTCGGAAAAACTAAACGTAGATTGCATGACAGAAAAACGGGACTTTTTAAAGCGATCACGAGCAGCTGTCATGCTTCTGCTGTTGCTGACCACGTCACGTCAACTGGTCACAAGCTAAAATGGGACCACTTTGATATATTAGCAAAAGGTCGCAAAAGGCAAGATAAAGGATACTCTACTAATAAGGGAATTGAAACCCACCCTAAATGATACTGTTAGTAGCGAAGAGCTTTATCTTTATTAGTTTGCATCTTTTATATGCAAATTTGTTCTCAGCGTCTGTCATTGTTATTGTTAATCAGTTACTTATTTTAAATTTAAATTTAGTTGTCAGTCCTATTCCTAACAGTCACTTCTGAAGATGTATGTCGAAACATAAGAAACGTCAAGTAAATTAAATTTGTTTTCCAACATGCGTTTTATTGCCATGTTTATCACCGCAGTTGGCGTTTTATTTCTTATAAAGCTACGATGGCCAAAGAAAAAGGGTATTTAGCGCAGGATTTGATTAATCTTGCACGCTCACGTAGTAAAAGTCTCTTAGAACACATCAGTTTTAGAAGGCGTCTCTTGGCTAATATCTTCTTTTTTGTATTATTTTATAATAGTATTAGTGGATATCATAATCATTGTTGTTAATTTTAACAAATACCTATATTAGGATGTTGTTAGGATTTTTAAGTCATATTGAGGATCTATTGGTAGTTATTTTTGCTTTAAGATTGTAATGCGCAGCTGAAATTGTGAAATTGATATCTGCGCAACATAAATTAATTATTTTTATTAATCATTATTACTATTATTACATTGTGTGCAGATTTCTTAATTTAAACGTAAATCAAGGTATAATTTCGTTTCAAAATAAGTTTTGCCAATGTTCAGAGACGTTACATGTTTATGTTTCGGGAAAATGGTTTCTTAGTGAGAAACCTAATATTTCTGGGTATACGACCACCTTAAACCAAGAACAATAGGGGCTCCCATAGTCATAACATCATTTGCTTTATTATTTCATTTCAATATTTCAGTGCTGCGATCAGAGGAGAAAGGAGACCACACAATTCAGTTCTCTAATCTGTCAATTCTGTGTCAATGTCTTGAGTATCACTTTCGCTAAGTTAGTGCATATTAAGAACGACAGGGCGCTTGTTGGAGGAAGGGCGCTAAATTGAACCTATGGGTAAAACTTAAAATCTTTACAAGTGTTCGGAAATTTTCTATGAGCTAAAGTAGGCTTCAGATGAAATCCGCCGACCTTTTCAATACCTCGGATGGCCGTCGGCAGTTTTCGAGTTTCTTTGTACTAACTTCGGAAATCGTATTTGCAATTCGCACTCGTGTTAGAGTTGAATTGTGCAGTTCTTAGCCAGTCAGAATCGACTATCTTTTTAAGTGTATTATCATTTATGTAATTGTATAACCATATTTAACCATAGTTTCTTCTCCGAGGCTGGACTTCTTCAGTCCAAATTTGACTTCTTCAGTCCAAATTTGTTATTGATACGAGAACTCCCTGACTCTAGTATACGCTATACATTTTTTATTAGGTGACCGTCTTGCACTCAAAAAAATGATGAAGAAATAATAGTTTAACGTAACCATTCATCGTATCCAGGTAAAAAAATACAATAACAAAAGTGTTAAGTAGGAGCAATAAGTGCCGTGACAAAATTGACAAAACAACCCATGTCGCAAAATTAAAAAACTTTGCGTTTCGTATGATGGTTCAAATACATGTAACGACATGCAATCAGAAAACACCCGGGAAAAAGACGTGCGTTGGTTTGTCATGTTTGTCATCGCAGTGTGCCTTTTATTTTAAGTTCCAATCGGCCAACGACTAAGGGTGCAAAATACGAGCCCTTATTTCATTATGAAGTCGTGTCTTGTAATCGCCATTCGCCCACACCTTATGGATGGATGTTTTTAAAAAGACTACGCGCCGAATACATGAAAATGAAAATAGCGGAATGATAAATGGGTAATCGATGGTTTAACATAAAACAAACATGCTCATTGCTCGTATTTTTCTTAAAAATACAACGCAATTTGTAAATATCTGCGCGTGTTAAATGTTAAATCATCGATTAAGGCGTATTCACGATAGTCTTCAAAAATGAGATACATTTAGCGATAAAACATCGAACTCAAATTTTCTATCGGCTGACAGTTGGCAAGGGGAGAATATACCAAAGTCGATACAAACCGAGAACAAGCCGTGTAATTGTTAAGCATAACCCACTGAACGATAACTGACACTGAAACGCGCATTCTCATTGACAACATAGAGGCCATCTAACCGTCGGTATACAGTACCGGGAGTTGGTTGGTCTTTCGTTGAAACTTGCTTTAACTTCGCGTTGTCATCTGAATTAAAACATCTTTTTCTCTTGGAGTTATAGGTCAGTGGGTTATACTCAATGGAGATATAAATGCTCTCATCATTGAGTTCTGTGGCTGCCTAGAGAGAAGAAATCTTTGCCAATGTTAATCTTCGTTTGCAAGGTTTACTCTAGCTTACCAACGTCTTTTTATGTTAACTGAAGGGTCCGTGTAAAGGGGACTGGCAACAGTTTCCAGCACTCTTCCATGCTATACATTGACGGATGAACACTACCTCTGTTTATCATGTGATTTTACAATATTGGTATCACTTAAATACTCAAACACTTGTGAACCAATCATTGTAAGCTTCATGGCATAATGGGTTACCATAGTAACAGTATAACCTGTTGAAATGACTCAAAAAATATTTCGGTGACCCTCAATTTGATTATCGAATTGTGATAAGCATGATAACATGTAACGTTTTGCAAAGTTAAAGAACATTTTGTCTAATGGGTTCAGAGCCATCTCTGAACCCTCTTGACAGAATATAGCCTCTTTTGTCACAAAAAACGATAACAACGATGATAATCACAATGAGTATTTGAAAACACAAAATAAACTCAGGGGTAACGACTATAGCTAGGAACAAGAATCCGGAAATTTATAGACTGATCACATCCCCTGTGTTGTTTTTTTCAACACAAAGAAAGAATACAGAGAATTAGCGAAATAAGCGAGCGCAAGCATGAAGCTCTCTCTCTCGATTTGTTTCACATAAAAACGTTTGAAGAGGACTGTGAACAGTCTCTCAATTTGATGACAGTATAATACATTACTTTGGGGTGTTTGTATGGTTCATGGCCTTAGATCAGCAAAAGTGTGCAGAAATTCAAAGCGTGCTTTTAGATTAGTTAGAGCAATATTTCAAATGAAGTAGACGAGCCGTAAACAAGCTGTAAATAACCTAATTAGGGTCGTAAAGTATCTTGTGCGCAGGATTTAATGCAGTACTATATAATTAACGTTTAGGATTAGTTAGAGCGATATTTCAAATGAACTAGAAATGCCGTAAATAAGCTTAGCTTAAATAACCTAATTAGGTTGTGGGGCAAAAATATCTAAGCTCATCCATTTGGCAAAATACGAGACACTCAACAAATGAGAAGTTCATAAACATTACTGTTTATCTTTAACCAAGACTCTTGACGAGACCAGCCAGTTTTGATTCTAAAGAAAGTTACATATACAGCGTTGAAGATAGCAGTTTAATGTGCCCCTTTGTCAGATTAAGAACACAGAATACATTCATGCTTTTTAAACGGTACAAAGAATAATTAATTTTCATGGAATTGAGATCCTCGTGTCATTCGAAGATTACTCTAGTCATAACTCTAGTAAACTTCAATAGGAATGAGGCACCCGATGTACACGCAGCCCTTTTCGATGGTTAACGAAGTTAACGTGAAATATAAAGAAGCACTAGGTGTCTGATAGAAATTATTTTTTTAGAGGAATTTTTTTATGTAGAACATGTTTATATTTATAGAATAATTTAAGGTGTTATCATCTTATTGTTTTATGGATAATATACGGGCAATACCACGAGGCAACTTTACATGACAGTATTGAGTACCTTTAGTCGATCAGTGACATGCCATAGGTAAATACGCCTTTTAGTTAATTAACTCATTCTCATTCACTACATAAAAGGAATCGTTATTAACGTATATTAAGTAATCAAAAAAAAAGAAAGAAAGTATGTTAAGTAATCAATGGTTAAAAGTGAAACTGGGAAAATGTAACCTTCGTTAAAATTCCAAGTTTTTTGGTGGTCGTTGAAGGATGGAAAACATTTAACTGTAAATAATCTTTCGTTTTATTTAGTTTTAGCAATTACTAAGATAAACAATTACATTACGCTCTACAGAAATCAGTTATGTAAATTATCACAGTATGTCAATAAGTAATGTAAGTGGTGAAAACTTTTGTAATTACCGTAAGTGTAAGTAGGGAAGTGGGGTCTGCATATTGTAAGTACAGTAGTATAGTGCTTACCCGTATAAAAAAAAAAAAACTGTAAAATATCTTACAAATATTGTTACATTATTATTACAAATATAGCTAAAGTAGTGGTATAACATCGATTACAACCAGATCAGGTTAATTCCTCTCTAGTGTTTCCACAGACCTTTTATTTTCTCTCACATTGAGAACGCGAACAACTTTATAATCAGCCGTGCGAACGTTGCGAAGATTGCGAAGCGGCCGAGCGAGCGACGAACTCGCGAGACTGTCATGAATAAGCAAGACGAAGAACTTACTGAAAGTCTCAAGGGCAAGGGGCATGATGGGAAGGGGAAAGAAAAATGTTTTTCGCCGCCCCTCTCGCATGCTTTGCGCACTCCTGGCTAACTCTAGGTTCCATTTGTGGTCTCGACTGCTCAAAAAGACTTTTTTAACTATGGTGTAGAAGGAATGAGAAATGCCATAATATGGTGCTATGTTCAAGACGGACAATTTCTGTATATATGTTAACTATTTTTCTGTGTATAGTGTGAAATCAGGTGAAAAATAAAATAATCTCATCTCTATCTAGAAATGGATAAAAGCTCTATTAAGTCCCCCTACGCCCAAGTTCGTTAGCAGGACAGACAAATAAATGTCGAAAAAATCGTCGGCCTCAAGCAGAAAAAAATTGATTTTACGAATCGTTACGCGTGATGGTTCTCACACTGCTTTTCCCTCTATACGGCCGGGTAATTTTTTATCGTTGTCATTATTTGTGATTATCTACACTCTTATAGACCATAGAAGGAAGGCCACAATAAGTCCCAAACTTTGGAACGAATCTACTCGCCTGCAGCTAGTGCCCTTCGTCGCAGACACTATCAACATTCCACCGGTATTTACTAGAAAGGTCCGTCTGCAACCGCAACCCAGGTTAGCAGTTAGTGGTTCCACTGAAGTTTTTGGAACATTGTATGACGTCGATCTAAAGAGTTTAGATCATAACATAATGTTGTCGATTTGTGCAATTCCGACGAAATAGCTCTTTATTGTCAGGGTTAACGAATTCTCTATGTTGTCATCTGACTTTATTTCATAAACTTTAACCATTTCAATATCACTGGACTCACTTACATCGTCGTGAGACTTCCGATTTCCAATTACGTTTCTAAAAATAAGTAGTGATGTGCACTATCAAACATCTTGGTATATTTTCCTTCCACGATTAACCACGTAATAATCTTGTCAGTAATAAATACCGTTTTCATACTTATGCATGAGAATGCCAGGGAAGTGTAACCAGCTGTTCAAGATGCTCGCTGATCTTTAGCAGGTCATCAGTCAACGTCCGATAAATTTTCAAGCCAGACAGTAATGCTTCCCACGTACCCAGGCTTAGACCAAATACCTCTCCTTTCCCGGGGAAGAGTCCTTACCCTATTTATGACAAAAATCTGAGATTTTTCCTGCCTTATTTATGACCTGACCAAACATTTGATGTCCTATTTATGACCGTTGCAGCTGGCACAATTTCCCTGAACATTTATGAAGGGCTTTGGTTGATGATCTTATTGATAATGATGAAAAAGTTTCTTTTAAATTTGGCCGCAGACATCTATATAGTCCATATAAGGGAGTATTCCCCTCCCCGAAGGAGGAGGTTGGATCATTGGTAGCCTGCGTAAGACGCGTTTCCGTGGGGTTGAGGAGCAAAGAAAGACCGAGGAACGGGATTTTCGGTGTTTTACCTGCTTGAAAAATAGGGCGAGAGCTCTCGCCCCATTTTTTGCGCGGGCGAAACACCGAACGAGTCCCGTTCCTTTCTCCCCAACCCCACGGAAACGCTTGCTTTGCAGGCTATAGCTAGATCATTAGTTGGTAAACTCCTGGTCGATTGCCTCTAAGACATAACCCTGAGCACTGAGAATTTCTTTCTTTCAAATAGCTTCGACTACAGCATTTATTTTATTATATAAATGAAATGGGATTGGGAAAGGAAATCCTAATGCTTATTGTCTTATTTCATTTTCTTTGATTTCTGGGGACAATTAACCTGTTAACCTCTGTGATTAATTCACATTATCGGCCAAAATCGGATTAGTCTCTAAGCTCATTCAACAGAGGAAGAAGGTAACTCGGCTCGTTAACTACATGCCATCGTAATTATACTGAACGGAAATAATGGACAGATTTTCTAAATCTGCTATTTACTCTTTAACATTAAAACATTACCAACAATACTTGCGTGCGGCAACCAGGCGCTGACTTTGAAAGGGATTTTTCCCGACTTCGGATGGGGGGAGACATGTTTACAATACACAGCCGGCCCCTTGTATTTGTATTACCTCTCAGTCTCAGGTCATCAACTGTAAAATAAGCTTGATATCATAGCTACTGAGATTTCCTCACGAAAAAAAGATTACGTAAAAATGATACGTAAAATGCATTGGGCAATAAGCAACGCGAACGATGAAAACTCACTAGTGAAAAAACGTCGTTCGTCCAATCACAAACGCGAACGACGAAAACTCACAAGTGAACAACATCGCATCGCGATTTCGATTGACTTATAAGCCTCAGTCAGGTTTTTTTTCCAACTGAAAAATGTTTATAAAAGTTGTGAACGTATAAACTGACGTTTTATTTCTTGTGTTACTTTTAAAAAATTTGATTTTGAAAGAGAAACTGATGTTTTAGTTATTCTAGTTTTACACGCATACATTGCAGTCTGCATGGGTTCCCTAAACACGCGCGTAAGATTGACAAAAATAGGCTTTTAAACAATCTTAGTATCTATAAAATAAACATGTTACTCCATGGAAAATGCTTTGTACGATTTGTACGTTGTATCAGAAAACTGACTCGTTCGCTGCGCTCACTCGTTCGTTTTCTGATACTACTCAAATCGAGAATAAAAATCGTGCGCGCGCATTTTCCATGGAGTAATCTCTATAAGTAAAACAGGCCTTTCTGATAAATGTCCTTGTCAGTTTCATCTGTCCTTGTCAGTTCATCTTGTACCTCGCGGCAAATTGAAAGGCAGGACACGAGCATAATTAACTTTTAATGGCGGGGAGGTGTCTATGTCAAGCAGCATTCATTCCGTGCATTGCAAGTATTGTTTGTTTCCGGCTACTAAACCTCTGGCTTCCGCGAATACGATTACGATCCATTGTTGTGGTTTTCTAGTCTGCCAACAGGCTCCCGGCGAGGACGAAAAAACATCCGGCAAAGAAATGCGTATGCGTTGTCAGGCTAACGAAGCGAGTGCGCGAAACTGAAGAATTCGAAGAGGGCTGCGATCGGGGCGGAACAGGCTCCCGCTTCGTTCGGGCTCACCAGGAGCCTGTTCGCAGGCTAGTGGTTTTCGGAGAACAACAGCAATGGATGTTGTCAGTCTCAGCGCCCGGGGGGTATTCCCTTATATGGGCTTTACAGGTATGTGCGGCCCCAAAGGGTATGGTTTTTCAGCCGTTTTGGTCATCAATTGGGTATCGATTTTGGCCATTTTGCCGCCATTTTGGTCATAAATAGGGCATCGATTTTTGTACTCTAGTCTTCAATTTGGTTTTTCTTTCAGAAGAAGCTACGTCTTAATCACGTCCTTCTTCTCCCATCCGTGCTTTGCCTTCCTCTACCTCGTTTAACGCCTGCTACGCAGGCTTGATAAAGCCAGCAACAAGAAGAGTCAGGTCATAAATAGGGTATCAAGTTTTTGGTCAGGTAGAGAGAATCGCAGATTTTGGTCATAAATAGGGTAAGGGTTTTTTGAAGCGGGCGGCACACCCCTACCCAAATTTTCTGGGAGTACCCCCCCGGGTCTCAGCGCTGTTTTCAAAGTCTCAATACATCTTTGACCAACGTATATTTCTTCTTTGACTATTTTTGTAAACAAAGACGAGAGAAACGCAATAATATTATACCAGTAATGCCATGAAAACAAAACAGAAAGGAAAATGCTCACACATCAAGGACGTCAAGTGCAATAGAATCTAATCAGACAGTCGAAAGTTTCAAAACACTTCAATACTGTTTCTCCTGTCATTGCTGTATAAGCGAGTAAGTAGTGACCGTACTATAGTGTTATGTGCAGCGGTGTTAAAGGCGTAGGCATGACTCTCGATCTAGCGTCTTCTACTCGGGATGACTTTTGAACATTTTGTCACAGAGTTTTGTTCCAGCTTTTATATACATGATTATAGATTAAGATACATTATCTTAAAGATAAGGTCAGTTTCAATAACAAGGCACATGCAAAAGTTCTACGCTTCTCAGACTCAATAACAATTGGTTCTTTGAATTTGTATTTCTTGAGCTATGGTTGTGAACTCTCGGCTCGATTTCTGCCATCATCTCGAGAGCGGTCTTTAAATCAAAGACAAACTTAATCTGCTGTTTTGTCAGTAGGGACCACCATTGACATGCGCTAATGGATAATAAAGAATACATGATATGACGCTATTGATTTTTTTGCAACCTCTGAGGAATCTGGTTTGTTATTGATATCTCTCCCTGGGGGTACTCCTTGGAATTTTGGTGGGGGTGTTCCGCCCGCATCTACAAATCCAGACCCATTTTCAGACCAAAAAATGCCATTTTCCACACCCGTTTTCAGACCTGGCCTCAAAAATCCATACCCCTTTCAGACCTGACCTTGAAAATATGCACCCGTTTTCAGATGTGGCTACATTATTAACAAATCTACCACAAGTTGCAACAAATAAAGCGATGCGGTTACAAATTTTCACACTAGCTTTGCAGTACGCGATTAAGCAAAGCATACGAATCAGTGCTGAACTGAAGTTAACGTAACAAAGATGAATAGGTAAAATTTAGTTGGAATGATGTATTTTATCTATTTCTCTTTCTCTCTCACCAGTTACTTGCTGGGAAGAAAAATAAAGTTCACGAGCATTCGTGAACGTTCCCCCGATGACCATACCCAATTTCAGACCAAATGTTCAAAATCTAAACCCGTTTTCAGACCAAAACGGCTCAAAAACCATATCCTTTGGGGCGGCACATACCTATATACCTGATATAGGGGAGTACCCTCCCCCCCGCCCTGGGTATCTCTCTTATCACCAGCCCGTGAATAGAACAGGTAGTGGTTTCCTGACCGGCGACTGGTTTCTGTCAATTGAATTATCTGTCTTACAATCTCTTAATGGAAACGAAATAAACTAAAATTGGGCAGAACCATAATTATTCTATTATTATTATCAATTTGTGCCAGGTCACTAACAGCTGTTGGAATTTCTCTCATGTTTTAAAAGATAGTCTCAAAATAAACAGTTTAAAAATTCTTCTGAGCATGCTTGAAGCGTCAGAACCATTTTTGGCCATGCATTGAAATGTAAACTGGAAGACATAAAGCCTCGAAATTAAAGCGAGTGGAAACCAATTACAGTAAATGAAAGACGCGGATCATGTGGATGGTATTCTAGAAGGTCGGTACGTGCTATTGCGCGATCTCCTGTGTTTTCCTTGTTAGAATGATCGTCAAATAAGGTACGTTCCAGTTACGTCTCATCATACAGCATATGCATAAATGACCCCAAATAATTTCAATCAGACTCGGTAGCACTTCACGGCTCTGTCGCTCAAAAAGTAGTCAGCGGCAATAGATTTGTTTCGGAAATCGTTGCCACAAATAATGGAGGAGAAGCCTTTCGTCATCGGCGAGTTTAATTTGTTACATGCTCACTGAGCTCAGTTGCATTTTAAATTAAACCTTAAAGAGCGCAGAATAGCTTTATTTCCGGTGTTTCATATAACCATTCCAGTAGAAGCACTGTGGTTATGATGACGTGCATCCAAAAACCAGTGTGTTAAAGATCAAGGTTAAGACGTTACAGGCGTGAATGTTCGTGGATTTGACGACTTTGGTCAATTTTATTCAAATTTGTTAAAGCGAAATAAGCTTGGCGGAAATGATTGGGAGAGGAGGGAGTGGGGTGGGGTGAACTCCTCGTCTCGCTAAGGTTCCTATAATACCGTTAAACAGTGACTCGCCTTTAGGACTATTTGTTAAAATAGTCGAAATTTTAGTTTTACTTAACATGTGGATTCGTACTGTGAGTTAATGGAAATTTTGAATCCCTCCTCTCCAACCTCGTTCCCAGGGCTTTTCCCTTTTGAAATTACGGTTAACAGTTTACGTGTATTTTATCTAATTACGTTTCACGCGGAAAAAATGGGAAAAAATTCCGCTTCATATTTCGCGCCAAAATCGTCCCTTGCAATATCTTTACTGTTTTGAAGCTCTAACGTGACCAAGGGCTCTGATCGCACAAACAATATTTTATTCTTTTATCCTTCCTTTTTATCCCTTCCTGATATCCCTCTGATATTGTCACAGAAGTTTAAGTCATCTGTGGGGATTCCCCTACCTGCGAAGAGCGAATAACCGTCCAATAAGTACGAGTACTATTTATAGAGACAATGTTGTCATTGGATAAGCTTTCAGGATTCAAATTATCATAGTCGACAGCCGAGGGATGTACAATAGGTCACAATATGGCGGTTGTTTTGACTGCGATCACTTTCACATTTACAGCTTTTCATTCTCATACTTGGCTCACGTTTCAAAAGGCCGACTTTCGAACTGCTCGCGCTCTAAATATGGGAAGAGTACGATAAGTAAGAATGTCAGTGAAAGGCTCCCTGGCCTGTGCCAGCTCATGGATGAATAGACCAATTTATAGTAAGCCCAGGCTCGGATATTTCGTCAGCTAAAGAAACAAAATAATGTTTAGGATCGCTTGACATTGCTAAAGAAACATTTGATACTCTTAAGAAGCCTGAAAGAAGCTTTTAGTGAAAATTCGGTGAAATATTCTGACTGCAGGGCATTTAGTCTATTTAAGACCTCGCACGGCTGCCGGGAAGTTAGACACAGCGATTCATTTATGATCGAAAATCCGGGAAAATGCACTACGGGTGATAGCATACTAGTTAAGAAGCTCAAATCACGAAACGTTTTAAAGTGCACGTCAAACGGTTTTCAGGAAGCAATCAGGTAAAACTATTGATGAGTGTACATAGGTGCTGCTAAGTAACACGTACGTACGTGCCTGAAAACACTCAACCATTACTTCTGGACCTGTCTGACGAGATAATTTACAACACATTGATTGAGTTGGGAAATACAAGGTAAGCAACACAGATCGTTTTGAATGTAAAGCCGAATTCACCTTTACGAAAAGGAGATATAATGATCAGTTGTGGCTAGCTATGTGCTATTTTACCCATTAGTTCCTAAACATATAAACCTAATTAAATATTCAATTCGAATCTAGAGGTCCACGATTCGGGAATGAAGTTCATAACGCAACATTGCTATTCTTTATACGGACCTTTTTGGCCTTGTTTTGTTAATACTTTGCCATTACAACACTGTTACATCTTAATTAACAGAAGTTTCCCATTAATTGTTATCAGAGACCCTAAGATTGGCGATCAAACCTGGTTTTTTGCTCATGGATGACGTAGTTATTCCCTGAGTACTAAAGGAGGCTGTCCTGTCACATTCACTCACTCACTCGATTCTGATTAATTTATTCATTTAATATTTTTCCCCTACTTCCCTTGCTAAGAATTGTTTTTGTCCAAGAGGGGTCAGTTGTCTTTGACAAGGGGGGACTAGAAAGGTGCGACATTTTGCCCGGTAAATGGAGAGCCTGGAACGAGTTTATCGAGCACCTTCGAAGATTTGGTTTCGTGTAACAGTTCGTAAATATGTTGTTTTGTTGCCTCTCGGGTTTTGCTCACACGTAGGTGCAAGCTGGTAGAGATATTTTTGACTGTGGTCATGAATCGGTCACAACAGCACGGTCAGCGAGGTCAACGAATCGGTACAAGCCACCCTGGAAGACAAAGTGTTTGAACAGCAGATGGGGAAATGTCGAGTCCAAGGTAGGCAAGCTTAAGTTCTTGTTAAGTTTTGGTATCGTTCTATCGTTTTTGTTTTGTTTTGTATACACACATTGAAATGATCAAGTGACATAAATATACTGAAATGTTTTAGAGACGGATTAAGTCCAGGAGACTATGAAGATCTACTTGTTGGGAGAGAGATATACTGTACAATTGTGTCAAACATAAGTCGGACACACTGGCATGGTGGCTGGTGATGTAGAGTTTGCTTTTGCTTCTAGAAATGAGAGATCGTTTAAACAAATTGAAATGAAAACTTGAAATAATTATGGAGAAGAGAATGCTTGATACTTGTCAACATAAGTATGTTCGGTAATCAATGCAAATATCTATTAGAAGAGACATATCTGCAGTCCTTTTGAAAAATTACTGCAATGCTTGTGAGATTAGTACAAGCAATTTCTTCTAAATACTATATACTTTTCCTTTAAACTTGATTTTAACAATTATTGTTATTTTTCTTACTTACTCTACTGACTACAGTATGTAGTGATGTTATTATTGTATTGCACCAAGCTAGGGGGCTTCTCCCTATAGTTGACTAAAAGGTGCACTTTTTCCAGACTTCAGGTATTTTAGGACTAAACAGGACAGGGATTTCAAACCTTGTCTGTTTATAAATATTCTTGTTCTTTGGCCATTTAAATTTCAAAAGGAAAAGAAAGCAAACAGCAGTTACAAACATTATAAATAGACAATGCATGGTCTATAAAACTAAATTGTATTAACTTGACATTTCGTATGTTTCAACATACATCATCAGAAGTGACGGTTATAACTATAACAAAAACTTATAAATTGAAAATTGAAGCGAGGCACTGGTGAGGAGCTAGAAAGTGATAACAAATGGATACTTCTGGTAGTAGAAACTTCCAGTAGAAATTAATAAAGAAACAGCTTCTCACTGCCAACGTTTTCATTAAGTGCAGGCTTCAAGTCACTGATTAATATCGTTTCTTTAATTTTATAATGTAAGTCAGACTTTCCCTTAGCGAGGATTTCAGAATGGTTTCATTTGATGTTGTGGCCAGTGGAGATGACATGGTCTGCAACAGAGGAGGCGTGACCAACTTGTGTAAGAGCTTTGAAATGCTCGGTCTTCCGGTCATGTAATTGTTGTTTGCTTTTACCAACATAGAAGGAATCACAGTCCCAACAACTAGCTTTGTATACTAGTTTAGATCTTTGAGAGCAACTGAATTGATCCTTGTAAGGAAGGAAAGACTTAATCCTGCAAGTATTTTGAAAAATAACCTTAAGATTGACAAAACCATAGAACTTACTAATGCAAGATTTAACATGTCACGTAAGAGCTTCGCTTTGGAAACCCAAAAAAGGCATGACTAGGATAACATCTTTCTTTGGATCCGTGGGGGCAGGTTCAGCAGATCTGTTCTTTTGTCTGTTCAAAACATCATTAATGTTATAACAAAGAATGCCTCTCGGGTAACCATTTTGAAGGAGGGTTTTCTTTAAATCAAATAGAGTAGAATGTAATAAGAAGTAACTCGAGCAAATGTGGAAACAGTGATAGGTTAGTGATAGGGAAGTTTTTGTTATAGTAGTAACCGTCACTTCTGAAGATGTATGTTGTAACATACAAAATGTCAAGTTAATACAATTAAGTTTTTTAGACCATGCATTGTCTATTTGTAATGTTTGTAACTGCTGTTTGCTTTCTTTTCCTTAACTGATTATTTATCCAAGAAATGAAATCTAGTGGGGCCACAGTAGGTTTGTGAAAGGGGTCTCAAGCTAGGAGCTACATCTATATGAAAGGGAAGCCTTTCCTGTCAAAAACACCAAAATGGAAAATAGATAAGGTTTTGAACTTGGGCCAGAGCCTCCTATATAACACTTTGTTACTTCCCTTCCCCGTGGACATCTGATAGTTATATGCGAAAAGCTTATAATTTTTAAGTAACAACATCCCTTTCATGTTGGGTACAGATTGAAAACAAAATGGTATGAAACAATTATTATAATATCTAAGGAAATACTTTTTTTCTATAGATTGCCTATTTACCAGCAAACTAAAATCAAATTATTCATGTTTGATAATGCTTGAAGTAAACAAGATTTTGCCAATATCCTGGTCCCACTTAAGTAAAATTGGGCAAAATACTCTTGGGTTGATTGTCTAAAATAACTGTTAATTATAATTTTTTGCATAATTGTATACAGCTGTTTCATGAACAAGGACCATAACCAATTTACCTTAACCCAAAATGCACTGCCCACTAACTAATACTAAAACTATACAATCATATATTATAACCAACACCAGTGACTAAGTGTCAATTTTGGACTGACTGGTGAATATGGTGAACTCTGATTTATGATTTCATTGTCCAATAGACTGTTGTTATTCGTTGACACTACCTCATGTACAAGTGAATAAAACAACAATGTTCCAGCTCTAATAAAAATTGATTATTAATTTTAAATTTTTTTAAAGCAGTCTGTGTAAACAACCTGTTATTTGATTTTTGTATTTCTTTTTTTATTTTGAGAAGTCTGGGTTCGAGCCCTGGCTGGGAACTTTGTATTTTGACACTTTACATTGTACATTGTATTGTGACACTTTACTGTCACAGAGCCTCTCTCCAGTGGTATATAAACAGGTACTAGCGAATTTAATATATTGGGGGTAATCCTGCGATGGAATAATAACATCCTATCCAGGGGGAGTAGAAATATGCCTAGTCGCTTCATGCCACAGAAACTGCGATAAGCGCCGGCGTGATGGGGCACTTGGCACATATGCAGACTTTACTTGCACTTCCGAGTTGCTGTTTGCCTCTTTTTCAGACTGAGTGTTCATGCAAAACGTTTCACATGAAAATAACTTGATTTTCATGAGAAGGAATGAACATTTAGTTTTGCACAAAGACTCTTGCCACAGAGGCAAAAGTCAACTTGGAATTGGCCTATTTAGTAATTCATCCATGAGCTGGCACAGGGAGCCTTTGATTATGCTTTTTATCATCTCAGTTTCACACAAATCTCGTACTGATAGCCTCCTTTTCAACTGTTTAATTACATAAGAGTGAAGGCAGTTAGAACGTAACAAGCTGAGTTGGAAATTCGAAAGTTGCACCCATACTTGATCTCGTACTCGTTCTCCAATCTATAGGTCCCTGGATGTAACAGTCAGAAAAATTCATTCAAGTCTAGTAATCTGTTGTACTGTATAACAGTGTGATAGGCGCGCTGCTGCCATTTGTCATCATTTGTGCTCATTCCTCAAGAAGGGATAAAACACTGAAGGCTTGTACAAAATATTCCGCAGGGTAGTTTGTGCAAGCAAGCTTCTGTTTTTTTGGCAATACATCAAAAATCTGGGTTCAGCCTTAAATAACTTCGCATACATATTTACATCAAAAATTCTAAAAAATAACCCGGATTTTACATGCAAATGCCACGTGTGTGTGTATATGCAAATACCGGCAATACTCCAACGCATTCAAATTTGGAAAACACGCGTACACGCTCAAAAAGCGTGTGTAGATCGAGGAGACAAGCCACCTTCATACAACAGCCTGTACATGAGAAGACAAGATTCAAGAATCAGACGAATTCTCGCATCATCATCTGAAAATGTGGGTAAGCTCGTAAGTTTTCAGTGTAATGAATTGATCAAAGATTTACTGTTTGCCTTTCCGATACTGTTAGACTGTTGCGACTTTTTTTCAAATCTGTAGAGTTTGATACGTCGACAAAAGTCGATTTGCTCAAGGTTAAAAATTTATCGGAAAGAAAATTATAGTTTCGGTAATGAAAATATGGAGTTGTCTTGTCAGACCGTATACCGATTTTCTCTCTAAGTCGGATTTGCCGTCGCCAAAACTTTCGTATGTTCCGTGCAAACACTCCATATCCATACACCATGTGGTAATCACACGGTTTTCTGTATAATGAATTAAACATATTACGGATACATTTTTGTATTATTTTTTCGACCGACCGACCGAACATTTCTAAATACTAAGTTGAAAATGTAAATTGGCCACCGTAACGTGTTATAAAGCTGACGTTTCGAGCGTTAGCCCTTCGTCAGAGC
>OMLO01000442.1_pt1 | contig 26673 bp, 30 predicted proteins | sample 1674811 | NCBI WGS metagenome assembly OMLO01 (sample SAMN06265003, study PRJEB25207) | coral metagenome | isolation source: Coral host | place: Mexico:La Bocana,Puerto Morelos, Mexico | collected 2008-11-13
ATGTAATGATAGATATACGAATATCCGTATCATATATACATATAAATATAAAGATATATACTGACTTCTGATGTATTGGGTTCAGTGTTGGTAGTACTTCTGTTTGAGTGAAACCGCACATTGACTCACTCATCATCAAAGTCTATAATCCAAATACACAATGTATGGTCTATTTCCCTAGATCTGGGTTGTTCAAGAGGTGTATCTTATAGGTAGATACACCAGTCCCATTGGTAGTACCACGTGACCCAAATGCGGCGTTTCTTTCTTTTTTGGTTCAGAGATGGGACGCTTATCTCTCTTGGCGGATTCCCCCTTTCAAGGGGACATGGACCTGTCGAAAACGCGCGAAGTTCATGATGCAATTCCAATGGGAAGACCCTATGAAGACCCTGGTTCTGAACAAAGGGCTTACACAAGTTGCATGATTATACTTGTAGTTGCGCGGACCGCCTACTTGGACGTGCTGCTTGAATGGGATGGTGGCCTACTGATTTCCAATATAGTGGTTTGTCAAGGTAAAACCATCAAGAACGTCCAACTCATAGTCAGAAATGGCTGCATCACTTGAAGGCCAATAAAACAAACGTGCGAGTTCCATAATAGTTTACGACTTTAAAGGAAATGACCATTGCAAGAAAACATATGCTTCATCGTGCATGATTGAACATTGTGAACTGCCATGACATAAACTCTTGACAAATGGATATCAGGATTCGAGCAACAAACAGTCTGAGACAAATATTCAATGCATTCTGAGTGCTTCCGTCATCTTTACACAGCAGTTTACCCATCAAATGCAATCGTAAAATCAACTGCAGTGGTGGGTTAGATGCAGCTAGTAAATATTTGGTAGGTAAAACCACCAAAAAACATATGACATATCGATTGGAATTGGAGCTTTGGCGTAAAACAAATGCAGCTCGATTTTTGGGTTTACTTGAATATGTTGCATGATTTGGCAAAAAATGAATACTTAGTAAGGGGTGATGGGGTGATGGAGCTGCTAGTTACCATTCTGAACATTCTCCCTTTTTTTGATCACCAAAAAATGGCCTAATGGAAGCATTGGGGTTCCTTGCCTTCCTTTGGAAACATAAACAAGGGGCTAGAAATGGACCAAAAACATCCCCCGTACTCCTCACCTGACCCATGACCCATACGGGTGTTTCCAAAAACAGGGGTGGGCTACCCCAAAATGGATGGTGAAAATAATGGAAAACCCTATTAAAATGGATGATTTGAGGGGATTTCTCACTATTTTCGGAAACACTCATACCCATCAAAGATGGGCCCTGTTTTGTGTTCTGCTCACTTCAAATATATACTTCGCATTCCCGCAAAAGAAAAAGACCTCCCCGCCCAATACACACCTTAAAACGCACCAACAAAAAAGCGTTCCGCGTCAAAGACTTGGAAGGGAAGTAGAATTTCTCAAGCCCTGACTCGGTGGTGCTTGAGAGGAGGGTTGTGGTTGGCAGTGTCGTTTCGGGAAACCAGAAACGAGGATTGCAACAAAGATTTGGACGTGAAGTAGATGGGAGAAAGATTAAAAGTCTATGTCAACAAAATTTGAGGGGATGACATGGTAAGATTTGGCGAAAGCGGCGAAAGCTACAACAAACAACACATCCATTCTCGGAAAGTAAGAGACCCAAGAACACTTACAGTACTCTGACTCTAATAATCATCTGTATCTGTGTATGCTTACATGACGTAAAATCTATATATTATATATATATAATATATAAGATCTCAAATATATACCTGCACCTTCCAAAGGCTGCTATTGAACCTCCCTTGGACCACCGAAAAAAAATTTGATCAATATTTTTTTGTCGGCCAGCACCTGGGCTCGATGTGGTAGGAGCCTCAGACAGAGCCAGCAATGTTTAAGCTACCATTTTCAAAATCAATAGGTCGGGTTCAAGGACCAACATACTGTGAAACAAATGGATACTGTAAATCCATAGGTTGGGATCCTGGCCCCAAACACTTTGTAAGAATGGATAGTGAAAAAAAGAGGGTTTTCGTCTAAGACACGAATACATTGTTTAGATTTTTTACCCACTGGTACACGGATTTGACAATCCCCAATCAATATGGATCAACATGCAATGCCTTCACGAAACTAAATTGAGCTCGCAGCTGCGTGGGTAAGTCGCAGGCGGAGCGCCCATCAAGTTAGCAAAGGAAATACATTGGATTGAAAATTAGCAAAACTAAAGGATTAAAAATATTTCCTGACTTCTGTTCGGTACTGCAGATGAAGAAGAAATCTAGTGGTATATCTTGTGTTTGTGGGAGACTTGGAATAGCCTTGGATACACTCCCTGAAACTAACAGTTCGCACCTGAAAATAGTCAATCCCGAAAGGAAAGGATCGTATTCCCACCATCCATATTCAGGTGCGAACTTGCTGTAAGTTTCAGGGCAGGGTAGTAGATAAATATACCAGTCCCGTGGATCCGTAATGGGAAACCCATGATCAATGGAGTTTCCTGGTTCCCTTACTAGGTGTTAGGTAGCATATAATCCAATAGGGCAGGTGCGAACTCAGTATGATGAGACACTGGAAGTTACTTAGTAGCACTGTCCTAACACACCACGCTGCAACGCCTTTATTAGGGCCCCCAAACGTCCGCTGGGGAAGCTCAGGTGTTTCTGTACAACTCCGCATCCTAAAAAAAGACCCAAAGGCCCGACGACGTATGGGATCAGATACCAGGTGAACCAACCAACCTCTGGGGGGATATGGGTGGAAATCCGAAAATAGTGGGAGAAATCCCACCCAAATCATCCATGGATTAATAGGGTTTTCCATTATAAACCATACATTTTGGGGGCCCACCCCTATTTTTGGAAACACCCATATATATGGAATGCTAATTTCTATCCCAGCATCGGAAATTATGATGTATGGGGTAGCCCTGAAAGAGAACAAAGGATTTTTCAGGTCCAATCGATTCAATCCATTCGGAACTGCTCCAAAAATGGTGATATGCCCAGAAACCATGGAAGCTCATCCCCTTTTTCTCATGACGCTACAAAGCGACCAAATCACTTGTCTGAGTCAAGCTTGAAACCCTACGTAAAGAAATTGATCCTTCAAACAAGCTTTTGTAGATAATGAAGAAATGTGTATGTATATAAATATATATATATATATGAATACGTGTGAATATTGCTAAAGTTACATGCATACACATCTGTACGTAAATATACATACAAAACGGAAACACCTCGGAACATGTCTAAAAAAGAAACAGTCGCTGACTTCCATCAAATACATCTAGCAGCACTATTTTTCAATACATCTTCAATACACCCTGGAAGATCAACATGGAACCTACAGCCATCACCCATTCAGAAAGAAAAAATATCTGAACCAAACCTCCATGAGGACATGTTCCAGCCGTTCATCTTCCAGGGTGTACACTGCCAGCCACCTAAAGTCGCAGCTAACTAAAGGATGACGAAACGCTGCCGTCCTCTCCGCAGCTAAATGGGCTTCATGTTCACCTCCTATGACCTCCGTGGGATGTTTTGGGTCGTTGAAAGGTTGACGGTGAAATGGCGGAAAAGAACACAATTTATAGGGATTCAAAACCCGAAACACTGAATGTATGGTACATTTACCTACATTTTGCTATTCATGTTGCCATTTTTTATGGTAAGTAAATGTAGGTAAATATTCCATACATTTGTCTTACATTGAGCATCTGGGATGGGTTGGATCTACGACCCCCTTCAAGTAATAGTGGCAAATGAGGGTGTATACGTATTCCCCCCAAAAAATGTAACCATACTTGCTTTTTCTTAAGCCACGCGGCCCAGATACAACAATAAGATTGGTTTAACATTTGGATCTTGGATCGGGTTGGGTGGCTGGTCCGGGCGTGAATGTAAAGATTGGGTAGCTGGGGTGATGATGTTCGGATTGGGTGGTTGGGTTGGGTTGGGTGGGTTGGGTTGGGTGAGTGAGTTGGGTGGGTGAGTTGGGTGTTGGGCAAAATTGCGCAAAGGACCCTAGCGAATGTTGAATTCATTGAATTCATCAATTGGCGTTTGACATCGCCCCTGATGATCAATGTCCCAAAATCATCATCGTTGATGACCAATGAATTTGGACTGTTTGAACATCGCACCTGATGATCCCGTCACTGCCCCTGATGGCCAATGTTTGAACATCACCCCTGATGGCCACGTCAATGTCAACATCACTTGGTCAGCATGGCCGCAGCTGCAACGATTCTCTGTCTGCCAGACCGGCTTCACCACCAAAACGTCTTCTTGCTCAAGGTATCCTTGCGCAATCATAATCATATGCGCTCAATACAGCTACTACGACTACAAGCATACACACACAGAGAGGGCCCACAGCCACGAAGCCAGAAATGCTTGTTTTTGAGACCCCCAAAACAGGCTTGCTGACACAGTTCTTTTGCGCACTCATGATCATATGCTATCAACACAGCCCCTACGACTGCAGACATCCACACATACAGAGAGGGTCCATGGGTGCAAGGCATGGTTTCTTGCAAAAAGAAGTCTCATTTTTTGGACCTGTTGCGTTCCAACATGTCACACACGCGCAATTTCTATGGGGCACATTTTTTCTGAACACTGTTTTGAACATCACGTCTATCATCTGGATTTTGCTTTTGGGAAATCGCCTTTAGCTTCATGACAGGGATTCATGACTGTAACAGACAATTGAAATGGGAAGTCGCCTAAAGGGACATTAGGAGACTCTCCACATAAAACGGTTGTTTTTACTTTCCCGGCAAGTCGCCTTTTTCCCCTCCAATCCTTGATGTGGCGTATGGATGGATGGAAACACGTTTTTTTTTCGGCAATGGTTTTTGAACGGATGATCCTTGATGTGGCGTTTGGATGAATGGAAACACGCACTTTTTTTGCGGAAATGTTTTTTGAACAGATGATCCTTGATGTGGCGTATGGATGGATGGAAACACGTTTTTTTTGCGGCAATGAGTTTTGAACAGATGATGTTTTTGTTTGGCAAATCAGATCCTGGAACGTCATGCCTTGTCCACCGGCATGGGGAGATCTCGTGCCTGTTGCCCTGCAGCTGTTTGCAAGGTAGATCAAGTTAGTGAATCATGAAGTTGTGCCATGAAAATTGTAAGAAACCACGGTGCGCTGCATGTTTTTATGCGAGGCACCAATGTGAGCTCCAAGAGTCTTTTCCCTGGCTGGAATGCAGACAGGATCCTTTTGGAGTAGGTTGCCTTGCCTGCCGTAAGTTGTTCGAAAAGACTGGGTCCAAAAGGTCTGATGTGCAAGGTGGTTTGTGGTCTTCGTGTGGGATCACGTCGCATGCATCCTTGCAACGGAGGTCCTTAGAGGGTCATGAGAAGACACCTGGTCATGAGAAAGCTGTTGCACAGATTACCCAAGCTGTCGACAACCCATTCGCCTTGACGCCCACAGTTGAGCAACTCAAGCGGGTGTATCACCATGCAGTCAAACACCCTCTCGGGGATGGAATTGGCACTGTCGGGGGTCAGAAAAAGTGCAGAAAGATGCTTTGGTGCCTGTCGGAAGCCAGCAGGCATTTGAAGCGCCAGCTGTGGAATGAAACGCCTGGGAAGGAGAAAACAGTTTGGTCGACCACTGTTTTTCAGGATGTTAGGCATGGATTGCTTTCAGTTCGCTTCACAGCGGCAAACAGTCGAGCTGAGCGTTTGCTGGGCCATATGGGGACAGCTGACGTTGCCAAGCAATACAGCCTTGATGCTGTTGGGCTCATGGAGGGACTGGATGCCATTGTCAAAAATTTTTGTACACCTGCTGTGTGCCCACCTCATCTAGAAAGACCGCACCATCCTGTGCTAGACCAAGATTTGTATGAGAAGGTGAAGTGTTCTATCGAAACATTTGTCAGCGACGCTGCGTCTGATGAAGTTCGTGCCGGACACATGCTCGCTGGACAGAGTACCACTGAGTTGTACATGCCTCGGTTTCGTGGACTGAAAATTGTTTGCCGAGACAAGCCACATGCCACCAGACGCAATTTGACAAGAGGCTGGCGCACCGATGCATTTTTGGACGAGGTTGCAAACAAATTTGTTTTCGCAGCTGACTCACCCACCAGATTGATCCAGAACAGCGACGTTTTCAAAGGATTCTTTGCGGCCAACATCAAGCGTTTGAACCCAAATGTCTCCGCTGTGAAAGCCCAAGGGCATGTGCAAGATCTTGGCTTTGCGGCGCATCGGTTTGAATCTGCCTCCAAACCTTTGACCAGGATAGTGATTTTCTGGCAAGCATTTGTAGCAACTTTGGTGCAAATCTCTTGGGAACGCAGTGGGCAAGATGCTGGCAAATCAGCTTCGGAGTTTTTGCTGTGGCTGAGTACTGAGCGTTGTTTACAACTTGGGATGTTGGCAGATGCCGCAATTGAGAATCTGGAGCTAACTCGGTTGGTTGATTGGCAGGGCTTTCCATTGGAGCAGCTGCCTGCCAACCTTGCAGGTTTTCGAGACCGTATCAACACTTTGTTCAAAGCTATTCCGCCAGCTTGTTTGACAACTGGTTGCACGGAAGTAATGCTACAATCTTTGCAGAGGCATGTGGCCCTTGTTTTTCCTGGGCCTGGTGGGAGGCAGCAGACCAAAGAGATTGGCAAGCCTTCGGATGAGATGGTTGCTGCATGCCTGTCGAGAATGGGGCACTGGGTGACACTATGTGAGGCTACGCTGAAGTCGGAGTTCCCACATTTTGAAACCCAACAAGCCTTCAGTATCTTCAATGTGAAGGATGTTGACAGCAATCCCCCTTCCAGAGCGACCAGAACTGATTTGCTTTCACGCTTGCAGAGGGCATTTCGTGAGCCGGATGATGAGCGTGCTGCAGGTGAGCTGGAGCGATTGTGGTTTGTTGCCAGGCGAATTTGCACGGAAGAAGGTTTGTCATCTGCTGATGCATGGAGAAGGGCCATTGAGGACATATCCCGTCTCCGGAAAGGTCCTTTGTACAAAGCTTTGCTGCCGATCCTTGTGCGATTTTGGGCTTCAGGGGCATCAACGTCAGGTGTGGAGCAATCCTTTTCACGTGCTCGGTCACTATGCGATGGTCTACAACTTATCACTCACATCAATGATTCCATGGAGGTGTGGATAAAAATGCGATCGATAAATGCCGGTCCTCAAGACAGGTCCTTGATAGTGATGTTTTAAAGAAATTGATTTCACATTTAATGGGCCCCTGTCTCGTCCCCCATCTTCTCATAAGACGTTTGAAGATTTGTTGTTTTTTTTGCCGCATATCTTTCCGCAACAGACACTGCGATGCACGACAGGTACTGGACTTGCCGGCATCAAGATTGAAGGATGTGATCGCTCATGCTCGCGAGCTGTGGAGCCAATTCTATGGCTCAGTGCGTGCTTCTCCAACTCAGGGTAGATGGCCTCATAGCGCCCAAAAGGTCGCTTTCCTTATAGGACCTTAGAATGGCCTCATAGGACCCTATGTTTTTGATGCCCTATTTGCGACTCAGCAAATCTATTGATTGATGGCTTCGATCACACATGTATACTGGTTAGAGTGAAACTTTCTAGCCTCCTGACATCTCCTGACTACTTGATTGCCTTGTTTTGCTGCATGTGGTGCCGGCCCTGCGCTTCGCAAATTTGTGACACATTGAAGTATGCGTACGGGCGCATATATACGGCGTGCAACGGCATATATACGGCGTGCAACGGCTCAGCTGCGCCTGCCAAAACATGTAATGGCAGGCGCAGCTGGGAGTATATAAAGGTTTTTGCCACGTATATTTAATGTTCGTACGTGTACTTGCAAATATATGGAAGTCAACCGGAAGCATTTACAGCTATATATGCTCCATATGTTGGTTTTTTTTTGGAAAACCTCTTCCAACTTGAGTTTTTTTGGGTCATGATCGAAACGGTCTATTCTTAAGCTCTCGCTGCTGTCCATGTCTGGGCTAAAGATTTTAAAACAGGCGCATGGATGAACATTTTCAAACTGCTCAGGGTAGAAATCCACCACATGTTTTTTTCGAGTATCTTCATAAATATTTGGTGCACTCAAAGATGTTTGTCAGAGTCAGGTCTAGATCTCTGAATAAGAAAGATATTTTGCCTTTGTTTTCCAATTTGGTGATCCCTCGGCCCGGCTCGCTCGGTTCTCTGCGCGCTATGCCCCCTTTTCATGTGTGGCTGCGTTAAGTGGGCAGCTCGCTATACCTCGGCGAGCAAGGTGCCACCGTTCAATGGTTTCCCAGGGTGTTAAAACATATTGGGGCCTTCAAGGATCCAATCACTGTCCAATCACTGTGATTGCCCTCAGGTTATTTATAAGCTCAAGCTATATAGTTGAATTTTTTGGGCATGGTTGCTCCCGAACGACTATATAGTAGCATTTGCATATATTCGCACCATTGGTAAATAGATGAAAATATCATTTTTTCATTACTGAAAATTACTGACAAATTGTCTCCTACAAGTTTGCTTTAGCGCCCTCCATCTAGAAGCCATGCCGGGCCAGCGACATCGAGTTCAACAAAGCAATCGAAAGGGATATGTGAAGGCTGTTGTAAACCACTTGCGAAAGAGATTGAATACAGAAGAACATTTGAAACGCATGTGCACAACAAACCGGATCTTACCAATTGGTCCTCGATCCAGGGTATACACAAAAAAATTGTTTGATGGGTGGATCTGCACCTTGGGTAAGGGAAGGATTCTGACCAAAAAACTCGCAGAAGGTGTTTGCCAGAAATTGCGAAAAATTTTCAGCTTGACGCATGGGGATCATGTTGAAGCTGAAAACATGCGGATGCATGCTTTTCTCAAGGGTTCCCGAAAAAGGCGACGAGGTGTGTTAACTCAATCTCAAAAAAGTGCCATGTCTTCCACGGACGAGCTCACGACTATTCCCTACTTGCACGACTGGTATGGTGATGATGAAGGTGAAGAGGACAGGTTACTTGATGAGGTTTTCAATCTCATTAGTATTGTTGCCATTTGATCTGAACATCATTACCGCCATCGGGTGACTCAAGATCCGGGGGCCTTTGAAAGGGAGTTTCTATTCAATAGCAAGTTCAATGGTTTTTGAAGAGCAAACTTGATCGATCTTGAGCTCACAGTGGGATTTTTTGGCAAGAATGATTTTGGATAAAAAAACATCGCAATACACAAAAACATGTTCATACATATACGCAATATATATATATATATACACCTTGTAGTTATCATAGTTGTATGCGTAACAAATAAATTGTATATACATATTTGTAATGTAAATGCATCTGTAGCCACAGGAATGGGAGCCCAACATCATCAAGCAACCTCCAGCCGAAGATCCGACTTGGTGGATGCGTGAAGAGCAACCTGAGAATTTGGCTGCTTGCGAGGGTTTGGGGCCAGGCACCTCTAAAAACCCTCCAGGTGAAGTCGAGCATGTAACCAGGCATCATGTTTTGGCGAAATTTGCACACTCAAACTTGTTTCTACTTCATTGTTTCCACTTTCCAGAAATCGTAATGTTTGGGTTTGCCAAACTTTTTTTTTAAGGTAGAACAGTAGAACAGAAGAAGCGAAATTGGAAGCTGAAGTCCCCGGATCGACTTCCATATGGGCCTGATGAGTTGCAGCATGCTGTACCCCAGGCCCAGATTATATATTTGATATGTGTTATGAAGACTTCCTTATATGAAAACCATTGTCATGTCATTTCCAACCACCTTTTCAGGAAGATATTTGGGCTAAATGGGAAGGAGAAGAACAATATCCAGATCACAATGGCGACCCCTCACTGCATTTACTGTTCATACTTCATTTTGGGATATTCAAACGCAAAGCACCAAAGATGCCATTAACCCTTAAAAAATGCTTTTCCGATTCCTCAGGACCGTTTGCCATGCCACTACGAACTGGTTGATCAAATGGTTGATGAAAATGGATTCTTGGCATTTGGCCATCATCTCATAAAAACTGAATGATTCAGCAATATTTATCACATGTTGCTGGTGGCAGCCCCCACTCATTTAGGTGATTGGACCGAAGAAGCAAATGAAGCTTGGGAATGGGCCATCCGTGCAGTTTCTGGTGACGCCTGTTCAGCCTTTAGCCCTGGATCCTTGATTGCAGCTACCTATTATAATCAAGGGATGAATCCAAAAACCAACTGCAACTTCAAATTCCCAACTTTTAAATTCCCAAATTCCCAACTGAAATTTCAACGCCAGATTCATTAGATATCATTAGACTGATTGTTCAATATTGTCCCCTCTCCACCAGGACACTATTTTGGCGAAGATGCTGGTCAGTGCGAAGCTGACAAACCTGTCCTTAGCGATGGGGAGCTGGGCGAGATTGATGGGGTACCATTGGCACCATGGGAATCTTTCGAAATTCCAGATCAAAAGGAACGTGTGGATGTATATGCTAAAATGTGTAGCTAAAATCAACTTAAGTTGCGAAGTTTTCGGCGATTTTTTAAAACAGGTCGTAGAACCAGGATTGGTTTCGAAATAAGGTTTTGGTTTCTCGGGGTAGGGTTCTAACAGACATCTCAGGTGAGATAGTGGATTATGAGCCTGAATCTGACCTCCCTACTTGGGACGACTGGCGTGAGCAGCACTGTAGCTTCGCTGTTTTGATGGGGTCAACTGGACTATTTTCATTTTAATGTTCGCTGATGTAGCTTTACTTACTTAGACCATGTTTTGATCACTAAGGGGATGAGCTAGTGGCTCATTACCAAGAGGTTTGTCCGAATCCCAAAGATATTGGAGATGAAGAGCGGGAATATTTCAGGAGGTATTTCTGGAAAGTTTTCTTGGTCAACACCCGAGGACTGCAAGAATCTAAAAACCTTTACAACCATGAAAAATTAATTCCGCTGACTTCCCACAATTTTTGATTGCAACCCTCCGACATCCTTTAGGCACGCTTCAATAAAAACATAGTTGCACCATCGACTGCATGCAGGATATCAGTACAGTGATTTCAGCGATGATGAATTTGGTGCTCAAGCTGAAGATCCTGAGAAGGAGGTGCCTAGTTAGGGCATGCCTTTGGCAAAGCAAGCGATAATAGATGCAACTCCAAAGCAGGATGAGTATACTGCATGTTTTCATAGGAAGTGTCTTTGTACTGTATTGTATTTATAGATCTATATTTACATCTTTCTATATCTCGATATTGATGATTAAATAAATATATATATATATATATTCATATATATATATATATTTACATATATTCATATATAAATATATATATATATATTGGTTTGGGTTCTTTCGGTTGTCTGGCACTGAAGGTGTTTTGTCTCCTTTAGTTTTAGCTTGTTTTGACCTCCTAGCTGGTGGAACCACATCTTCTTAAAACCTGCCTGGTTGTATGTTCCCTTTCACATTTGAGGCAATTCTACGTGCGAAGACCCTGCCATTGGACTATTGGGAGGCGGGGTTAGTAATTGGGGTGTCCAGAATCTAAGAGTGTTTTCTCAAGTCATCTGTAGGCTGATCAAAGTAGTAATGGTGAGGTTAACGAATGATGAAGTTAATGTACCCATCATACCCAACTGTCGTTTTTCTTCTGTTGATTTTTTGCCATGTGTTTCCATACCTGCTGTTGCTTCTCCCACCCATGTTCTGCCATGTCTTCTTCATTTTGCCAGGACCCCAATTATGTTGATGAAGTCGCTGAGCCTGAACTTCCAGATGGCCATGCATCCTTGGGATCGATGGTTGCGCAAACGAGTGGTGTTGGGGGAGAGGCGGAAATGATGTATAGTCCGAGCTAAGATACATACAGTCGTACAGTTCAAAAAAGATTAAATAAGGATACTTGTTCAAAAGTTTGTTCTTTGATGACCTGAGATGACAATTCTTTTTTTTGAATATGGTGTTGTTAGGATCTTTTTCAATCAAAATATAGACACCCTGGTAGGTTGAAGAGGTGTATGAGACGCCTCCTTCTAAAACGAACCGTATTCCAGCCCGAGAAGTTGTGACCCCATTTGCGAAGATTCAATTGGCTGCATCAAAGCGTGCAGAAGCAGCTACAGCAAAGCGGAAGAAGGTTCCTCCAACCACCGAATCTCATCGTCTCAATACATATAGGTCGCAAAATCATTTGTGTTTTTTTTTCAAAGTGGGCTCCTTTAACTGTTCTTGCAACTCGGGAAGCTATTCCAAATAATCTAGGTGAAAGTGTTCAGCTTAGGAAGTGGTCGTGCGCAAGGGTGCCAAGGCCGACAAGAAAAGCAAGAAGGTCAAGATTGAAGAGGTGAAGGTTAAACCACCAAGGTCTACTAAGCCGTCTGAACAACCACAACGTAAAGCCAAAGGTGTCACAGCATATGGGGAAGCCAAGAAACAATTTGTTGCTGAGCCCCTCTCCTGTAAAAGTAGCAGTTTCTTTGTTGCTAGCTTTCATTTGTGTTCAGTGGTGTTTTTATTGTCACCGATTTGAATCGAACAAAACCCCACCCACTGCTGTCGATCGATCCAAGGTGCAAACGTGGCGACAAGAGCTTGGCCATGTCTGTGATCGAAGGCCTGTGGAAAGATTCTTCTGAGCGGCAGGCCATTTTGGATACGATGACCCCTTCAGAAATCAAGAGGCGGCGGTATGATAAGTAAGTTGCAGGTGGTAGCTTGAGCTTTTGAAAAATAGCTACAGTTGTTATTAGGTTTTTTCGAAATGTGTTTTTCAGTGATGATTCCTGATACAAGCCAAGATGTTGGGTAGGATCCCCCAACACTTTTTTGGCCGGGGATTGCTTCAATTGGATTTCGATTGAAGGATTTTACATGATCTTATTTTCTCGAAGGTCAGCCGAATAGCGGCCTGTCTTGGGTTTGTAGATCTGTGTGATTACACGCATTGTCTACCTAATGTTTGCAACATCTTGCCCGACCATAGGTTCCCAGGGTCGGACTTGGCGAGGAAGATGAAATTGTTGGTGGAAAAACAACTTTGGAGTTGTTTCAGTCTTGCATTTCCATGGTTCTTTAAACACTGGAATATGAAGTCCCCGTGACCTACTAGAAGCTTTCACATTCACATGCTGTCACCAGCCCCCGATGTTTTGCCTCTGCGACCCTTCGTCTCCGCTAGCCAAGCCAAATCTGATATAGAAGGTGTGTGTAAGATTCCAGGTCCTTGGTTGAAGGTTGGGGTTAGTAGCTTGTCCTCGAGCCATGAAGTACAGTCTCATTGCTGCAATTCTTACTGGTCTGCTTGCTAGTTTCCTGACATAACCCTTCAGTACTCAGTTTTAATTTTGGACAGGGTTTTGAAAGTCTTTTGTTGGGTACCAAACATCCCATACCCCGAACCAAACTAATATCTGTAAGCTGAGGCTTTGGGGATACCCCGAATGAGTACGGGCTTGAATTTCTGGAGTTGTGTGCCGGAGCGCACAGAATGACAGACGTGGCTGCTACTTATGGCCTTCGCTCTCTTGCAATGGACGCTATTTAGCTGCTATAAAAACACCCACTTAAAGCTAGTCTTGCAAAGGCATCAGAATCTATAGTTAAGACATGCGTTTTTTTAAAGAACCTAAGGTACGTTTCTCTCGCCATTTGGATTTGATGACATGTGTGGGACTACTAGCAGCGTTCCAAGCTGCGCGGAGAATGGTGGAAGGGTCAACAGTATGGCTGGGGGTGCCATGTTCGCAATGGGTGTGGCTTTCCCGCGGCACCACAGGCCGCTCCCGCATTAGGCCTAAAGGAGCTAAGCGTCGGTATGCATCAGTTGCTAACGGCAACAAGTTGGTCCGACGAGTCTGTTACTTGTTTCTTATTTGCATTTTACGTCCCTGTATGATGAAATCTTGAAGCATATAGGTCCTTTTCCAACTTTGAGAATGGAACCAAACTTTAATCTCTATGTTCATAGTTATACTGCTGCAGCTTAGGCTGGAATACCTCCGGAAAAAAAAAGTAACCTGGATCATCGAGCAGCCGTCAAGCTCGCTGTTACCGATGTATCGGCCTCTAGAGGACCCTGATTTCAAAGCCTGCCATGCATGCATTTGGTTTACCAATACATTCCCAAATGTTTGAATCAATCATGAAAACAGAGGACTTGATCAAACGTCATGGAGCGCGATTTTATTTCCTGCCCTTGGGAATGCATGGTGGAAATACAGAGAAACGTAGATGCATCAAGTTTTTTCACTGAATCACCAATGCCCCGCCGCTAGCATATGTCCCCAGATTTGAACCCTGCACCCACGCAACATCCGAGGAAGAGGACAATGCTGATCAGCACAGCTCCTTGGCTGGAGGGTCTGAAGTGCCACTCCATGACACCGGAACGAAGGACCATATCATGGTGTAAACATATGTTAACATGAACAGCTTCCCTTACCATTCTTGGTGTTTGATGTCCGTCTTTGTAGGAATATTCTTCGCAAGCTGCAATCCATGAAATCAATCCGAATGGTGAAGAAGTACCGTGATGCGAGGGGCCGTCGAAAAGTAGTTGGGGACTTACACATTGTTTGTTTTTCAGCTTCACAAGATTCAAAGACTGTCTCGAAAGTACTTATGAGCTGAATGTGAATATGAGTCGTTCCAGTCACTGCCTTTAGTTTGTGTTCTTAGACCTAGGCAGGGGGTGCAGACCTCAAAGCTTCACAAGTATATCCCTGGGCTTTCTGCTATCATGTCACTTGAAGATAGATGAAACTTTTGTGTTGAGCTCTGCTTATGGATGATTGTTGGCAAAACTCAAAACTGTTTCCCTCTCCTCATCACGCTGATTTCACCCAAGGTGATGGACCTTCTTGCAAAGCATCTCCAGGATATTCCTAAGATGATTGGGTCGGATCGCAGTATGACCTTTTGTGATCATGATGATTCATCCTCTGAATCTGAGCTGGGTGATATCGTGGTGACTGCTAAATCTGGTGATGATGACTGATTGGGCTGATTTGTTGCATTTAGGTAATCTTACAAAACTTCCAAACTTGGGCCCCTGAAAATTAGTTAAAATCTTTCAAGTAATGTATATTACCATGGTTTGTTTCCTTTCATTCGTCATCAGAGTGCTTGTGTCACCACACCTCCCAAGCTGATGCATGGGAACAAACAAATCACAAAATGTCAATGGAAAACGGTCTCGGCTTTGGATTGGCTCCATGTGTGTTCAATTCCGCACACAAACACATGTGTTTCCTTTCCTGTTAGACAAACTTCATGAAAGGACTTTCAGGCCTATTTCCCATTTGCATATGATGACAAAAGTTGTACAGTCAGAAACTAGACATTATACTCTTGACTTACCACCACCTTGGAAATTCCAAGATGCTCTGGAGGTGCGATTTGCGTGAGCGATGATTCCAGCGACTCTTCTGACTACGCTGCCAGCAGACCTTCAAAGTGGGCCAGGCACTCTCTGGCAATCTTGGATCTGGGGATTTGGCTGAGATGAGCTATATACATGCCACAACTTGAAATTCCTCGGCCTTGTGTATTTTTAAACCGTCTCTTATAAGGAGCGGTCAATTGGTCATTGGTCATGGAACCACTGAGTTCTATTTCTAGCGGAAAGGTTTGAAAATGGAATCATACTGAAGTTTCTTTTTGAAGTACATATGGACAACACCTTAAGTATATTTTTTCAGTATTGAAACAAAAAGCATCCAAATGATCAAATGAATACTTTTACTTGTTAATTTTACATTCGGATGTTTTTGTTTCAATACAGAATAGTATACATGAAGATGTTTTCACCACTTTTTGTGGTCCCAGGAAAAAACACCTTCAACCATCCCTGTATGACACTTTAAGAAATTGGGCCCAGCGAGGCTGTTTCTTTCCTTAAATACAACATGGTACTTGGCCAGACCGTACGACACCCTATGACACTCTATGACACCCTTTGACGGGGGGGATATGAGATGGTATGACACCGTACGACATGCTATGACACCCTATGACACTTGGGGATTGGACCTTCGCAATTTTGTTTCCCAAATTTGTCAAAAATGGCTACCGTGTCAAACCGTGTCATGGCGTGTCACTAGCCTCATAGCACCCTTCATAGGCGTGTCATAGCGTGTCATTTGAAAATCACCATTTCCAGAGTGATTTGGGCTCAATTTACTTGGCCTCGAGAACAACCTCATATGGCCATGGATCCGCATTTGCATACTATATAGTTGTTGTTTCAAGAAATGCTTGCACGGAATCCATTATACCCACCTCCTTCCAAAAGATCATCTAAGGAAACCCAAGGACAAAAAGGGAAGGGCGTCCCGAATGGTGAAAAAGGTAACTTGACGTTGAATCCGAACCTAACCATCCAAAAGCATTCCTTTCAACTATCTTTAACTTCCATTCCTCCTTAAGGTAAAGGTAAAGGAAAGGGAAAAGCTCTAGCTTTGGCTTTGGCAGCGAAAGCCAAAGGGAAAGGAAAAGACAAGGTCGATCTAGTAGAACCACAGCTTCCTAGGAGGCTTAAACCGCTGGGTTCGAAAGATAGCTTTCCTACAGAGCTAGATGAGGCGAAGGAAGAGAAGAGTAAGCTTGAGATGCAGGCAGAAGAGGATGCGCTGAAGCAAAAGGAGAAAGCTGAAGAACAGGCTGAAGTTGAGAAAGCGAAGAAAAATAAGAAGGCTGAAGAACAGGCTGAAGTTGAGAAAGCGAAGAAAAAGAAGACGGCTGAAGAACGGGCTGAAGTTGAGAAAGCGAAGAACAAGAAGAAGGCTGAAGAACAGGCTGAACTTGAGAAAGCAAAGGCAAAGAAGAAGGCTGAAGAAAAACAGGCTGAGGTTCAGAAAGCCAAGAAAAAGAAGAAGGCTGAAGAGGAGGAAGAAGAAGAGCCGCCAGAGATCAAGCGTTCGCAGAAGAAGAAAAAGAAGAAGGCTGAAGAGGAGGAAGAAGAAGAGCCGCCAGAGATCAAGAGTTCGCAGAAGAAGAAAAAGAAGAAGGCTGAAGAGGAGGAAGAAGAAGAGCCGCTCGAGATCAAGAGTTCGCAGAAGAAGAACAAGAGGAAGGCTGCGGAGGCTGAGGAGAAGGAAGACGAAGAAGCCGAGGATGAGGATGAGGACAAAGAACCGTCAGAGGAACCACCACCCCGGAAGGCAGGGGAACATGCTATTTAAAATGGGTGCCTGAATGTCAACGCAATTTCTTGAAGTTTTGAAGGGTGTTTTTGGACAAATCATATGTGATTAATCCCTAGCAATTTGTTTTCCTCTTCTCTTCATTCGCCAAGAGGCTCGAAAGAAGATGGTTGGGACTACGCCACCACCTGAAGCTCCGGCAAGCTTGGTCCGGCTTCGAACGAAGACGAGCAGTGATTCTTTGGATAGTGGATATAAGACTCCCCCAAAGAAGGTTTCAAAGTTCGATTCCCCGACGGATACCACTGCCTCGAAGCTTCTTGGTTCAATGGTTGCACTTTGAATCATAAACCCATTAACCCTGGATGACTTTAAACCCTTTCCACAACCTAAGGGTCTCCAGATCATATACCGGGCTCAGTGCAACTTGGCTTTTCTTGGGTTTTGGTGGCCTGACTGCTGACTGCCAGTAGTTTTTTTAATAAGCTGAGGATGGGAGTGGAACACCTGTGGAGGCAGCCTTCCATTTTACCCATGTGGTGGTACTAGAGTTACTAGAGTTTGCCCCAACTGACTTTCCCATCATTTCTCCAAGTGGCAGGCTGCACCAGTGGCCAGAGCATCCACGGATGGAAGGTCTGTGGAAGTGCCTTAGATTGGTCTTCTTGAAAGCCCGGCGTATATTGCCACTATCATCAAGATCGAAGATATTTCATTGAAATACAATTTATCTTGAACGATGAAACCAACAGAGTATATTAATACCTCCTCTTTCAAAATTTGCAATTTCTAAGGTATCGCCCCTCAAGACGCAGTCTGCAGAAAAAATAAGGGCGCTGTCTCAAAGTGATATTCCCATTGAAAAGAGAAGGGCGTATTACAATCAACTTCACCGCAAGATGAAGGCCGGACATGGTCTCAAAGCGGGGCTTGTAGAGAAGTATAACGCGGCGGCTTCAAGCCGCCGTGAGCGGTTCAAACTACTCAAGGAATTCTTGATTGATCCCAGTATGCCCATGACTTAGCTCCAAAATTCAACTTGGATTCTTGGTGAATGCTTCCGTACATCACCCATACATAACTTTTATAACCTGCCAGTTTGCCAACCCAAGGTCACATGTGGAGGTGGAAGCATACTTTGTCCAGTGAACTTCTAAGACTGTTTTCTCTTTTGTTTTGATTCGGGTGAACTGATTCATGTTGTTCATCAAGCAAACCCCATCCACATGATTTACGGAAAGACTGTCCGTCCTAAGGGAGTCAGAAAAGAAACAAGAAGACATCTACGAAAAGCTCCCGTGGTTTCAGCTGGAAGAGACGTACAGCAAGACAGAAGCTGGGAGGATGGGGTTGGGAGGATTGGGATGTTACTTGTTGATAATGGTTGTTGATGTTACTTTTAAGTCTCCTTGTGATTTGCCAGGGCGTATTTGGAGCGGGTGAAGAACAGCCAGCCCCCAAGATCATTGAGTCAAGAACAACCCCCAAACACACATGGGACTGTTTAAGTTGCTCTGTCACTAAAGGTCAAACGGGTGAACCGAACCCACAAGAGCCTTGACGTTGAATTGGTGTCTTCATGTTTGATCTATGGATCTATTGGTGTTGTTGTGATGTGTGCGTAGTTTGAGAAACATGATAACCTTGGGTTCCGATGATATCAGCCTACTGAGTTTCCTGACGATGAGCGATTCAAGTTGTCCAAAGTCTACAAGAAGTGGAAGGCTTCCAGTCACTTGTCTTTACTTGCAACTACAAAGCATTCTAACAGATTAGATGTATAGACTTTGAAAATCAAACTTGTGAATTCAAATCACATCTGTTTTAATATGATGTCTTAGTCAACGTTTCGCTAAGGTGGCGATACTGTCAAAAGTGGTAGCCGAACATCTGGTGGAGGTGCTGTCACTGACGAGACCAGCAAAAAGGCTTTGGGGGAGATGTTGGACACACAATGTGCTGAACTGAAAAAGGATAGTAAGGACAAACCAAAGACAACGACAAACAGACGGACGAGTGGTGGTGGTGATACTTCGAAGCACAAGCAGTTGCAGAAAGACATCAAGGCATTTCTCAACTAAATTTCATATGTTGGTTGACCAGTTCATTCCCAAACATCCAGTCCCAGAAGCAGGTCTGTTCAGCCCAGGCTCAGAGACAAAGGCCAGAAAGCACGTGAACTGATGATTGACCTGAACGAGTTGAACGTCCCCCATCAAGAGGCCGACCGAAAGTTAGAGTAGTCACACTTCCACCTTCATGCTTTCTCCCATTATAATTTCTTCTTGCAAATCAACTTTTATGCAGGCCATGGGAAAGTGTTTGAAAAGTCACCACAAGCTCTTCAGAGATCTTGCAGAATCGTTTCTCGGTATTTTCGTAACCATATTCCACAAACTGGTATCAGGGTGCATTTGAAGAAAACATTCCCCATCATAGTATGCAGAAATGTTTGCATTTTAAACCCGTCCAAGTGTGGGACATTCCAACCCAAGGATGGAAGACGCCACATTCCAGAAAAAGTCCATTGATAAGATCTACAAGCTTAAGGAAAAGCAAGCTACTGAGATTGAGGCTGGACTTCTAGCTTCCATACAAACTGTCGAACTGTCTTAAACTACATGTGCCTGTCAGACCGCCATGGAAGACATTGACAATGCGGCCAGTACTGTCAAAAGCTGGCGATCCCGTGGGGCTCCTAAAACTGAAAAGATACTTCAAACAAACATCTTGGAATGTAGATTTCTTTACGTAAATTAATCCAATAGCCCATTTCTCGAAGATAGATGTTCAACTCTTGAATGACCACTGCTCTTCTCACTGGGATCTTGCCAAGAGTAGTCTGAGGTATGAACAGAAAGGCCAAAAAGGAAAAAGAAGAAGAAGACAAGAAAAAGGCGAAGGAAAAGGCAAAGAAAAAGGCGAAGGAAGAAGATGAAGACGAACAGGAAGACGAAGCACAGGAGGACGAGGAGATGGCAGGACATGATGAGGAAGAGTGGGATGAACAGTGGGATGCAGAAGCCTAGTTTGTTTCAAGGGTGTCCAAGCTTTTGTATCTTTGTGCTGGGGCATGCGAGTTGTATCTACTCGCTTAGGCTGCCAGCTTTTGAGGTACTTCGAAGAATGTACCGGTGCCAGTACAAGTGTTTTAGGGGATGTTTCATTGCCAACTTGGCCCCTGTGTGAACATGGGAAGGTCAGTGGTCTGAATGATGACATAGTTGTACCTGGGGACCTTACAAAAAGATTGGTGGAAAAACCAGTGATCTACTGCTGTATCACTTAAAAGCTAGCGCTTGCAAAAGAGCATTCGTGTATAGATTCCACACCCTCTCACTTGGGCAGGTCTGATGCTGCTACTGCTGGTCATCAAGCTATCGTTGATGAAATGGTCAATGATGTCTTCAAAAAGATGTCGGAGGGAAAAGCGACTTGGAATCAATGGGTTTTTGTTTGCGCGTATGGAGGATTTTGAGGACTAATCTTGGTTAACGAACTTGTTGCTTTCCCAGCCCTATAGTCCACAGTCCCTGGTCCAAGTGTTTTTATCTAAATCATCCAGGCGACGGCCAGCTCGATCAAAGATTTCGTATCTCGCATCTGCAGATTTGACCACTCCTTGGTCCCGATGCTGGGCTTCAGAATGCGTCACAAGCAATGGGAAAGTTGGTGGAAACCTCTACATCTGATTTGCGTATAGAATTGATATGATCAAACTTGGGTATTTGATTGGTGACCTTTTTGTTTTCTGGTCGCAACCACTAGGAAACCTATACTTCATCTTCACGAAAGATTTCAATGTGGTGCTGGCTGGGGATTGGAAAGGACTTTAAACGAGTGGGTTTGCCAACAGCCGTGGAGAAAGATGATGCCCATGACTTTTTTTGAGAACCTTTTTTCAAACTAGTCAAATTTTTAGCGCTGTTGTTTTTAATGACTTTTTTTCCGAAACACACATGGTTCACCACATCCTGATTTTAGATCGGCTCAGTGTGTCCCAGGTTTGATGTCCCCGTGCCACCCTTGAATTGGCACTATTTTGCTTTTGGTGGGTGGGTATATTAATTTGGTTTTGGGGATTCTTTTTACATATGTCTATACTATGTATATTCAACTGACACCCCAGGTACAAATGACGGAGCAACAGAAACTTCTTCGAAATCAGCAGACTTGCAAACAGTCTGTGATGCCCCCTCATGATATCCTGGCAAGTCTCTATAATTATCCTGAAGTTTTTCATCCGATTGTGACTGGGGAGCCTGGGCGACTTCAACAATATTGGGCTCAAAATGAAGACCTCTATGAAAGCTTGGGAATGCCAGATCTTGAAGCATGGCTTTTCAACATGTTTTTTTCTGTTTATAATAATGTCCCATTTTCAAACAATATGTCTAAATAACGATTTGATTTTTTTCTGGGGTCAGAAATTCCAAGTAAGGAAACTTCCACATGTATACCTATCCGATTGTACGGTGATGGGGCAGACGCCCAGTCCCAGCAACATTTTGAAATCATTACAATTCTTCCGATTTTGGAAAGTAGTTCCAGCACGCTGGATACACGGCTGTTGACCTGCACCCGCAACACCAGCAAAACATTGGCTGTGGCGCGAACCAAAATTTTGGAAGTTATCACATGGAGTTTTCACGCTCTTTGATCCTAGGATCAAATTACTTCAGAATCTCTGTGCCCTTTTGATTTTCCCCAAAAAAATGTATATACGTCTTCTTCTTGTATCATGCCTTAAAAAAAAAGCTTCCATGTGCATTCGATCTCATCCAAGGTACTGGACGGCATCCGCATCAAGATCCTTGGGGTGTCGAGTTTTCAGAGACGTATTACCCCGACAGGTTCCAAAGGGCAGGGGAAAGAATAGCAGGACCTTTCACCTTTGTGTGTGATGGGATACAGGGCGATGCAGATTTCATTGCATCGTTATTCCAGCTCAAAAGACCCACGGTTTCAGTTCTCAGGATTTTTTTAAAGAAAAGGTGGAATCTGTTTTGGAACATTAACTTGATCGATGTCATTGAAAGGTCTGAAGTATAGATTTTCATTTCACACTCACCTAGCCCATAAATCAAAGACCGCAGTTGTTACCGCAGATTGTGTGCCTAGATTACATTTGTTATTTTGTTTGTTCGGATCCCGGGTATGTTTATGTGTCATGTAAATGATATGTAAATGATTTTTGGATTTCATAAGGGGATACAAATAATAACTCTAGGTTACAATACGGAGATCAACCCAAGTACAAACAAAGATGAAACACCTATATGTTTTCAACTTCGAACTGAACGCTTTTCCCTGATCATGATAAGGATCTTACCGCCACAATGAGTGCTGTTACCATTGTAACGCCCTGGCTGCTTTTGATGAAAATGAAGAAGATCAAACCCATATGCTGTACACGAATTGGGGACGAGAATCTGCATATAGGAGTGAGCTTCTTGACTTTTTTCAGTCGCCATGGCTCCAAAGCATGTTGGACGGCTTCCTGCTGTTCTCCCCATAAGCTGAGGCTAACATCAAAGGATGACTTCATCAACATCAATGGGCAAACTCCTTTGACGAGGTTGCCAGGCTTTACGCCCTGGAGAATCTTGATTTGCATCTTTTGGGGTGGAAATAGTTTTGAAAGGTTAAATGGTTTTTGTATGTTTTTTCTTAGTGATTAGACCCATACTTAATGGGTGAATGGGTGTTTCTTTGATTGAAACAGCATGTGAGGAATTTATCCTGATTTGCTTCATGTGCTGGATTTAGCTATTTACATCGATGTATATGCTTCTTCGTTCCTCCATTGGACCGACAATGGTGACATCTACCAAGGGCGTTCCAGGGATGAGCGGCTACTGAAACTGTATACCCAATATTCTCAGTGGTGCGTGGACAACAGATTCTAGTTTGTCATATCATGTTTGGTGTACCCCCAAAATCTTGTGGGTATAGATTGTTGTACCTTTGTGGGAACAAACAAATGTTTTTTGGAAGTTTGGTTTGGTTCCCATCATCCACATCCCTGAGGAATTCCACACTCTTGCAGGGCCCGGGGACTCCTCTTTACCACCCAAACCTTACAGAAGAGTTCTACAAGTTATCCTTCAATTGGACAAAAGAAACTGAACGGCGCAGCTAGCCGAATGATGTTGCCATTTGCAGCTTACCTATCTGACCAAATTTTTGACGATTTTCCTTCAGAAACGAACAGGCTGGGTTTCTTCAAAAAATCCTTAAGGTGAGATTGAAATTCCCCTAATCATTGTTTCCTGAAATTCCCTGGATATTACCTTTCCTGCCCCATATAGTTGATGATGCCTTTAGTACTTGCCCCTGGAGGTGCATCAAAGAAGTATGTGCGGCCCTATCTTCAATTGCTGATGTTTTCGCACGCGAGGGGCCTGGCTTAATGGCGAGCGATGTCAACCGGTTTGTGGAGCAACAATATCTGTCGTACCGGGAGCATTACAACAGCCCCTTAAGTGCAAAACCTTTGAATGTTTTGGTGAATAAATTTTCCTCTGTATATAAAAGCAAAAAACCAAAAGTGGCCCAATCTATTTTTTCCAACCATCATATATATGCAAGCAGTTCAGGTTTAGCGATGCAAGCACTGGCCGCTGGAAAGTTACGTTTTCCTGTCCGCCCCAAAATGCATACCTTTGAGCATTTGACCCTGGGTTTAAATTTTATCCTTTTTGGGGGGGTCTGTTTTTTCCCCAGAATTAAGGCTGTTTCAACAACAAAAGCTGTTCCCCAACAAATTTTGTTCGAACCCAAAATATCAATTCTTTTAAAGCTGAGGCTCATTGACTTTCTCCCTGAAAGAGGGAACCCTCGTTATTTTCAATGTCTGCTAGATGAAGATCTCATCAGACGCGTTGGCTGGCAGTAGTTCAGTCGTTTTTTTCTTCGAACCTAAGGGGGCAAAATAAGAATCAAATCCTTTGAAAACAGGGGTGATTTTCTATATAGCTAATTCCTCATGATTTTTTGGGGTCTCCATATCCCTAGGTGAAGGCGATTTGCAAAGGACTCCACCCTGCAGTGTTCAGTGGGCGCAGCCTTGAGCACTACTGTTTGATGATGTGCTTACGGTGGAGCGGTCTTGACAATGAAATTTTGGGGTGAAAAAAACTGTGCGAAGAAGCTGCGGGTCATTTCAAAAAAAAAATGGAAAACATATTCCTAAAATGTTCTTTTGTTTGTATTGATACGTTTGGAACTATATATATATAGTTCCAAACGTAGATTCCCCCAGGTCCAAGCAACACAACACATATTCATGTAGTGATGGCTCAATATATGTTATATTTAGAGACGGTCTAGTGCTGCGAACGTATGGGAAATTACCTTATAAGTAATTTCCCTTGTCTCAAGTCCTCGCTTGTTTTTGAAAAAACACGCATAGTGCTGCTGCTCTATGTCTGCAATCTAGACAAGTATACTACATACATGCAAAAACACGTTGGTGGAACGTTGTTGCTTTGTCATGAGCTGTGCATGCTGCATGGCTTGACCCACCCCATGGGGTGCTATCGGGATGCTGGCTGCATAGGGGCTACCATAAGGCCACCCAACCTGTGTTGGCTGGATCTGGCAACCGCAAGAGGCGATGCGACCATGGCTGCCCTCGCATGGATGATGACAGCAAGGATTCTGGCAAGCCGTCTTTGGCGAAGTGGGTGCGAAGTAGGCGGCAAGCTGTTGCCTGTGCCACGGCTTCTTCTTCTGGTGCTACGCTGCCTCCAGATGATGCACTTTGGACTGAGAAGCAGCAAAAGGAGCTAGACTTTCAGAAGGCTGGGGCAACACAAATTCCGGTAGTGTCTTAGGTTGTCAGGGACCGTTGACAGGATTTAATGCAGTTTTTTGCTAGCTGGGATCCGATAAACCATTTGAGGTTCGGACAACTCAATTTAATCGGGTGACGTTGATGATGGTGATGAGGACGATGATGGTGCATGATGGTCACGATGGTGATGATATGACAATGGTCATGATGCTGATGAATATGCTGTGATGATCATGGTCATGATGATGTCAGGAGAAAAACGAATTTGAGCGCCATCTAATCTAAGTCTAGCATTCCGTTGCGAGGCCAAGCGAATCGTGCGGATTGCGGAGGAAGTTTTCGCTGGACGGGTCGATGTTTTGGACTCTCTCCCCAACGCAGACCTTCAGCTGGTTTTGGAAGCAGTTTCGCAGAAGCGTAAAGCTGATACGCAATACTTGGGGCTTGCAAGCAAACGGCAAAAGTTGCGGGCTTTGCCATCGATTCCTGACATTGAGAATGCGCACATTCACGTTTTGGATCCTACCGTGTCAGCTGACATCACATTCGCAAACAGCTGCTTATCGAAAGGTCTTCAAATTTCCAGCATCAAGGCTCGCTGACTAAAAAGAATCGTTTTCACTGATTCATTTTGACACAGGTTCCCCAAAGAGGCCTTAACAATGCGCCAGAAATCGTCTGTTGAACTTTGGGAGAAACTTTTGCAAAAAACTAGACTTATGAAGAAAATCATAGAACACTTGCAGGGTTTTGCTCCAGCTTAGAGAACTCCATATATGTCCCAAAAACTTGAACAGGACCTTTTGAAAAAACCCCCCTTTATTTGGGTGCGTGCGCCCATTTTGAATTCTAGGGCCCGAAGGGTCTGTTTTACAGGCCCTGTTGTAGAATTTTTGATTTCATGGATTTGGGAAGTTTGTCTCGGGATTTGAATAAAGATATATACACGTATATATTTATATATATATATATATATATTGATGATTCGTATAGTTCAGAAATGGGAAGAATCTGAACTCAAACAACTTATATACATGCGCCCTTTTGAGATAGAACCCATGCAAGTACGAGACATACATTGTTATTGCGTTGCTGGAACATCCACCCTGAAGGACTCTTGGGTGTTCGTTGTGAAGTCCTTCGAGAATGTTCCTAGCTTGATCAAATGGCATGCTGCTCTGTGCGGTGGATTGATTTGCGAGCCCACCGTTGTCACTCAAGGTTCCGGGATTTGCCACACATTTCAGGCAGCGTTAGAATCAGTTCGACTGCTTTGGATGACTGATTCTTTTGTGCGAGCTCATCCTACGATTGCAGATGCAACAGTCCACAGGACGTCCCAAACTTTTCTTACAAGCCAGGGACTACGTTTGATTTCATATACGTATATGGTTTCAACCTATACATATATACCCTAGAAGTCCAAAGACCATTAAAAGAATAGGGTTTCACCAAAGACTATTGTTTTAGTGGGGAATTTTAATCATCCCAAATTGGGGACTATAATTTTAATAGTCTTGGACTTCCAGGGTATATATAATGAAAAGTGGTGTTGATGTTTGTATGTTTATTGGATGGACATGGTCAAGGAGCCCCTGAATCAATGCTTGCAGGGATTGGTGGAGTAGTTTCTTCGGGGGATGTTCCCGTTCGAGTTCGTAAAAAAAAACAACAACAACAACAACAACAACAACAACAACAAAATCGCGCCGCGCGCGCGCGCGCCAAAATTGAAAGAAAACAAGCTTCTGTGTGGCGCGCGCGCGCGCGGCGCGAATCACTTGACT
>OMLO01000444.1_pt1 | contig 26637 bp, 15 predicted proteins | sample 1674811 | NCBI WGS metagenome assembly OMLO01 (sample SAMN06265003, study PRJEB25207) | coral metagenome | isolation source: Coral host | place: Mexico:La Bocana,Puerto Morelos, Mexico | collected 2008-11-13
AGATGAGTTCGAAACGTCGTTTATATTCGCTAATTTTTATACTTAATTGTATTTCGAAACGTTCTCTTATTAGAATTCTTATATTCATTGTGATAATAACTTCATAGACCTCCTTAATGATGTCCTTTTTTTTTTCTTTTCTGTTCTTTCTATTTGTGTGTGAATCTGTTCTATTGCCAACCTGTAATTTATTTTTCATTTAATGCTAATGTCAACTGGCTGCCTGGCTCCACTTACTTCATTTAATTTTCCTCTTTGTTAGTAATAATTTTTTTCATATAAGTGCAAGAGTACATTAAAGGTAGTTGTTGTTGTTGTTGCTCACTCACTTAACTCCTATTTCACATTCTGCAAAATAGTTGTAAAAACAGCAGAAATAAAATAATTCACACCCAGCTTGAACGAGCTCAGCAAGGACTTATTTGAAGGATAAGCTGGTACCAGCCATCAACTCTAAGGACTTTTGAATGACTCTTTTTACATGAGCCTATTCTGACATCCCAACATTTTTGTAAAAAGCATGCAGGGCGCACTTGACCTTAATTAACTTTTGTTACCAGTGGTCTTGTGGCTAGTAGAACGGTGGTTCTTACTAGCCAAAGAGCTATTCTACCAGCCATAGTTCTTTTCTCCAACAACAATGACAAAACAGCATTTCATTTGTGACAAGTTTTTTTACCTCCAGGCATTTCAACCAACTCTAGGTGAAGAACCTTAAAACTAGTCCATGAAAAATGTCTGGTTCCTAAGCTACAGATGTTCCTTGAACGCAATGACAAATTATGCACTCAAAGTAGGCTAAAATGCGTGACAAAACTGGGTTAATGAAAAAACACCTATCAACAAATACCATAAAAAGATCAAGTATGTGTCAAAAGTGGCAAAAATTAAAGTAAGACTTGATGTCCTCTGTTGTTCAGTATACTCGAAAGGCTTTATTTTCAATTGTGTTTACAGTTGAAATTTCCAAAAAACCCAGTGTGTTTTCCGTATAATTGACTGATTTTTCCACAATTTACCCTCAAAATTTCTGCATTTGTTATTTTTCCACACCCTATCACAATGTATGAATTGGTGTTTTGCAGTTTACAAAGGAATTGCCTCCATAATTTTGGTGGTCAACATGGCTAGTAACTAAGGGAATTTCACTCGTCATAACTGAAAATCCAGTGGTATTTGGCTAGTTGACCACCACCAAGGTTAAACCCTGGCAGTACAATGAATATGTTTCACACTATTCTTTTGGATGCCTATGTGGTACAGTGGAGTAGATTATTGCCTGTTAAGCAAGAGGTTGTGAGTTTGAATCCACTGGGGCACAAAATATTTTATTTCTTTTTTTCTTATTAACAGATATAACTAGAGAATTTGAAAAAAAATTCAAGATGAAAAGGAGTGAGATTAAAACAAGAAATTTTGGTGACATGTCACCATTATCAAATGTAAATCATTGTCAGTTCAGCCATGTTACATAATGACAGGAAATTGTGAAAATACCTTAGAACGAAATGTGATGGAAAACAAAAGAATGGACAAAATTGACAAAAAGAAACAGAAAAATGTAAACAATCCAATAATTAGTTTCACTGGAATGGAGTCTTTTCAAGTTTTAAGTCTCTTTTTCCTTACTAAAAGCATCTTATTAACAAGGCACTAACACTTTCTCTGGACCAATCAACCTATAGATTGCAAAGGTAACAGTTTTGCTGTAACTGCTGCAGTTATAAAATTTGTGGAAAATTTTCCCTCTCCTGTATTTATGAAATCAGTGACGTCACAAGGTGCTTAAACTCGGTTACAGAGCACAGGTTTGCTACAAATTAATAGAGTATTTGTTTGATATTTATTGTTCACTGATGCTCTGGATAGTTCATTGGTTTTTATGGTGCTTATCAGCTTTTTTGTTATTTTACCACTTCTCGTTGTGAACATTGAAAGTTGTGTGTTCTGGACACAAGTTAGTGGAGGCTCTTCATTTATTAATTAACAAAATACATGCAAATGCCTGTATGAATAACAAAGGTTTCTTCTTCTAATTTAAATATGCACATACATGTGAAATTTCACTTAAATGTGTGTTACTAAAAGAACAGTAAGTTTTACATGCATTCAAGTACACACATACTACATGCATTTTATGTGCATGTAGATGCTGCAATGCCTTTGGCCTGTACTGTATCCGTTTGGCCTTTCATTCATTTTAGGGGTTTTCATTCTTTTAGCCTTTATTAGCTAGTTTTTACAATTTGTGTGACTGTTCAATTACTATGTAGGTGAGCAGGATATCTTCAGAAAGCTATACCTATACTGCCTTCATTATAAAAAAATGAATGTTGGACAGTAAAAGATTTTTTCCGCAGATATTGTTTTATCACAATATCAATTTCACACAACTTACTGATTTGAGTTTCCATCTTACCTGAACAACACATGCTCCAACAAATGCAACAACAATGGCCACCAGATTTACAGTAAGCTGAAACTGCAAAAACTTAGAGATACTGTCATAAACATTACGGCCCCACATGACAGCTTTTACAATGCTTCTGAAGTTGTCATCAGTAAGAATGATATCAGATGCCTCTTTAGCAACATCTGTTCCAGCAATGCCCTGTAAGAAAATAAAGATACTAAGTTCCACTACCCACTTTTAATTTTTGCATAATTTTTGATAAAGGTTGCTTAAATAAAGAACAAATCTGAATGTTCCATGATTACTAAATTACTAAATGGACACTTAAAACAATTATTTTGTAAGCTGTATCACTACTCTTGGTTGCAGTGGGACTGTTAATGCAACATCACTGCTGGATGCAATTCAGAACCCTCATCCTAGTACTGCACTGAACTCTACATTGTGAAAAGGAACAGGCAGCATTTCCAGGTATTTTATTTTACACAACTCTGTCCACATTTCAGGAATACAAATCAAAACAACTGTGAGTTTTAATATCGCAATATCACTTGAAAAGCAACACTTGAACAGCAGAAATGCAAAAATAAGCCTCCAAACTGATTAGAACAAAGTTTGCTAACTAGAGGACCACAAAAAATAAAACTCACTGTTTGCATTTTTAGACACCAGTAACGAAAGCTTATAGTAAGATACATTTAAAGTGCACCTAACCCCAAACACTATTTCCACAAAAATGTAAAATTGAAGCTGTCCCAAAGGAAACTTTGACATTTTTTCGCAGCACCTGAATTTTTTGCGAGCAACAAAACTACCTGAAATTTGATACCTTTTGTGTCACAACCGAGCTGGTGAGGGGCATGGGCCTATTCTATTGACGTCACAAACTGTTTTGCATGCATGTTAACAAAGAATTGATGCGATGTAAATGAGTCTATGACATCAACTGGGGAATAGACCCAGGCCCCTCACTAGCTCGGTCGTGACACAAATGATAACAAATTTCAGCTACTTTCCGTTACTTTTTAAAGTTCTTAAAACTATACAGATACTGAGTAAAAAGGGAAATTGTTTTTGTGAATGTTGCTAAGTTTCATCTCAACTGCAAACAAATTTTGGGGTTAGGTGCACTTTAAGAGGCAGATACCAGAGCAGGAAAAAAACTAGGTTGAATTGCCAGGGCAGGTGAATTTTGCTCTTGGGCAAGTGAAAATAGAAGTTCAGTGGCCCAGTGGGCAAGTGAAATTAGCCCCAGTAGTCCTGCGAGTCTCAATAAAAATACCAGCTTAGTATATAATAATTTCTAGTCAAGAGCTCCTTGAAAACTTCAAGACAGCAAGATTAATTTAAGTGACACTATGATCAAATTTTTACCCCTTGATTTTTTGATTGTATTGAATTCCATGAAAGAATAAAAATGCTGTTTACTGTTTGCAAATATCTACAATAGTTCTAGAGATGTTTGAGTCAAAAAAAAAGTGTAAAATATGCAAATGAGATGACTGACGACATCATAGACTCAACCCAATAGCATATAAATACAGCTTTCTTGGAAAATTTTCAACAGAATGGTGAAACATGGAAAGCTAATAGTTCAAAAGGAACCACACCTAAGGCTTTAAATAATTGGCAACTCAGTCTCTGCCCTCTTGATTTTGATATGTTAGTGATTTTCAGCTCGAAAAACATTAAACAATCCCACATATTTACATTTTGCTGGATGATGCAAATGAGGCACCATCAGCAAATATCACAACAAAGTCAATGGTGACCAGAAAAGCCTTTATTTTTGGGTACTTCTGGAACCCACTCCATTGCCATGGTAACAAAACTGTTAAACTTATTTTGTGGAGCACATTTAGTAGAATCGTACTGCGAATAATCAAAGATTTCTGATACAAATTGGCTGAGATATCTGTCTTCATATTTGATCCAAATTTGGCTGAGTGAATGATGCCATCATTTGCCTAATTTGCATATTTTAAAACTTGAACATGTCTGGAATGAAAGGAGATATTTGAAATAGTTAATAGCACTTTTCTTCTAAATAAAGACTAATTGTTTATGCTTTTAAATGGAGTGGATAGGAAAGATGCAATTTTTGTCATAGTACCACTTTAACCATTAGGTTGAAAGCATGGATTAGCTAAAAATCCAAGCATACTTTGTCCACATTTGTCCACTTATACCCATACTGGCTCTCGTGTCCACAAGTAATATTTAATTGGGGGCAAGTGAAAGCTGAAATTTACTGGCCCACTGCACAATTTTTTTCCTGCCCTGGATGCAGTATTGCAGAAAACGATGTATTACCATAGCAAAACCAACATCAGCTTTCTTCAGTGCCGGACCATCATTAGTGCCATCACCAGTTACTGCTACAATCTCTCGTGTTGGATTAAGCTTGCTGTCAATTATCCCCTTCACAAGAGTGTATTTGTCCTGTGGTGAAGAACGTGCCAAAACTCGTAACTTGGGCCACAAATCATCCAACTTCTTCTGACTTACCTAGAGAAACAAATGCAAATTTAGATTACAGTGTAGGCAACAAGATAATCTCTGTTAAAATCAATACTACCCTCTTAATTTTTACAGTGAGACGCACCTTACCGAAGCCACCCAACAACCTTTTTCAACAATCATTATGAGCTAATCACAATGCAAGATTTGGTTGATAGTCACACCTCCTTAAAAACTCGAATTTGACTAATGGAAAATAAATGAAGAAATTTTGAACTGGAGTCCTCCATTTCTTAACACAGAAACTTCTACATTCAAGTGTTCACAAAAAAGTGTTCATTCTGTTCACAAGTCACTTTCATTGCTTGTCTTTATTACAACGGCTGGAGCAGGAACACGAGTCAATGTGGAAAACAAAGCTGTGCAACATGACAAGTAAGTTGAAATATTCTACACCACATCAAAATCTTAATTTCTTTGACATTTCATTTCAACAACTCATTTTAGAGCCAGGAATATGATAGATACCTACTCTGAGAAGTCAAACCATTGTTTAGTACTCTGGATGGTTTATGTTAATTATATACATGTGATTTCTATAAGGGTTTCCAGACTTGAGCATTTGTGAATGCAATGGTGCATCGCCAAATGAACCTGTAGCAGACTTCAAAGCAGTGATGTAAATATCTCTCTTGATAACAGTCATTTATCTTTTGGCTACACCAAATGGATACTGAATATGGAAATGTGCAAAACCTTATGGGAATGCAACATACAAAGGTGCAACTTTCCAATTGCGGTATGGTAAGGTGAGTTGAACAATGTACCCAGCTACTTAAAGTACAAAATTTTAAACAAAAAAAATCAGCAGGGGCAAAAGAACCTTAACTATTAAAATTTTTACTTTTTCTAAGAACCCTCCCCCTGCCTCAGGCCTTTGGCACTCATGTGTACAGGGGTGCCTGCTTACTCTGTTATGAGAACCCTCCTGTTTCAAAACTCAGTAACACCCCAGAAGTTTATGACAATTTCTTGCCTTGCCAGAGGAATCACGGATGCGCTTGTTAAACTCTCTGCCTTCCAGAACAAGAAACTCGCTGTTTGCTTGCAAAATTCCACACTTAAGAGCTATAGATCTTGCTGTGTTCACATTATCACCAGTAACCATGCGCACCACAATTCCTGCACGCTGGCACTTTAGGATGGCATCTGGTACCTAAAGGTAATTATTTTGAGGTAATATGCAGTGACTTGTTATTTAACACACAAATGAGCTCAGTCTAATGTGGCATGACTGTACCCTCTTCCCTATGACAAAGTACAACATGGGTATTCCCAGGACTGACAAATCGGCAGAAGGCAAAATTAATGCTGGGAAAATAAGTAACTGCAAGTTTAATGATAGGGGTAGCTATAGAATAGAATCCCATCCAGGAGGGGATTAGAAAAACTCCTAGTTGTGTAATGGTCCAAAATCCAGGATAGGCTCCAGCTGTATGGAGAACTTGGTCTGATGCAGACTCATTTTACCCTTTGAAGTTGCTGGAGTCCAATATAATCCCTACTTTAATTTAACTGGTAAAGTGATTTACAGGATCTAGTGGGTTCAGCACACCTAAATAAGATGGAAAGCTCCTAGTAATGAGACAAAATTTCATGCATTCTAAAACATTCTTGATAATGCAGGCAATGCAGGGTGCATACAGTGAATGTGTTTGTTTTGTCTTCTCCAAATGCCCAATGGTAGCAAGCTAAAAGTTTGTGTACCATCGATCATTCCCCTTATTTTTTTTTATAATTAAGACAAGAAAGACTAAAACTATGACACACAGTTAATTTATTTACACTTTTTTAGATATTTGTAAGTGTTTTCACATAGCTCATTACTTGAAAATTACACCGATGTATTCTTTAGTTAGTTCATGATGAATGCAGAGCTACTCTGTAGAAATGTAATCATTAAACTGTTATTATTGCGTTCGACGTCAAACGCAAGCCTAATTTTATTTTTGCATGCCTCTTTTGAGTTGGTATGCCTGTGCACTGTTATGTGGAATGAATCGAGTTGTAATGCGCGCACGATTGTAAGGACACCGAATTGGCCCCCCGGATTGATTTTTGCAGGGGCAAGTCTCTGCGAAGTTTTTTGTAATGAATCGTCCCCTTTATCGTCTTGCATCTGGACTGTAAACATTCATTGAGTTTATTGAATAGCCCTTTTAAGTATAACGTTATTTAAACACTTCGTAGGTTGCATTTATCGAAGTCTGAGGGAACTGTGTATGACTCCGCAGTTCGCCGTGTTGTTAGTGTCGCGCTGGACAAGAAACACTCCCACCTTCAGCGTCTGCAGGAATGGAAGAAAACTCGAAAAAAACTTTAACCCTTTCAGTTGTGTGGCTCAGCGATAAAAACTGACCGTTTGTGGTCGAATAACAAATTTTCCAAGTTGTGTAGGGAATCGTGTTTCACGTTGCTTGTTTATTTTATATGTTAATGAACACGACTTTGCATCACCTTAGCTTTGTGAACAACTATATTTTGATTGCGTTTGTTGATTCTCGTCATGACAAAAAACTGTCTTCATCTGGTCAAATATTGTTTTGAATCAGTGGAAAAGTAATCCGAAGGCAAGATCGGGAAATACTCAAATCAGTTGCATAGAGTTTGCCGAGGATAAACGAGCAAGCGATTGCAAATGTTTTCTTATACAGTACCGGTGCGTGTAGTATTCGTGGACAGCGCGTGGGTAGTGTGGGAGCTGCGTGGAAGCTGCGTGTAATTACACACGTGTAAAATTGACTGATCTGGTAGTTAAACGCATTTGCGTGTAATTTCACTCATCTGCGTGTATTTTAATCAGCTAAGAAATCTTTGTTATTCATACACGCATTTGCGTGTATTTGCAAAACAAAAAGTCACTTTTAACTTGCATTCGAAATACACAACCCCTCAATGTCTGCCACAAACACTAAATTTAAAAGCAACAAGCATTACCAAATTAGTGAACTAGTTTGAGCACCGGCCCGTTTCTAACAAACACTCTTTCTTTGGCAGCCCGCACTTTTGCTTGACATCAGATATTAAAGAGGAGGTTTCGTTTACGTCGCAAGGCAATGTTCACTAACGCATGAAATGTAGATTGTAACTAATGTTTCTTCGATAACAATGAAACAGGGTTTCAAACAGAAACTCGCGGAGCTTAAACGGCAAAGAATCGAAACATTTTCAACAAAATCTTTCTGTTCGTTAATTTTCAATTCATCATATTTCGTGCGTACCCTTCCGACAACAACCCACGATGTTTACTCCCTGTTTGTTCAATTATTCAGCCCAAACTGCAATACCCAACCAGATGCTGCTTTCATCCGTGAAATCTAAATTTTGAAATGTTTCATTTTCTGCAGCTCTTGGCAAATTCCAGTCGCTAGTAACTAGTAAAACAACTTTCTCACTGCACAGTATTTCCGTCTGGGTAGATTTTGGTCACATGCTAGGCAACGATATCAAGAAAGTGATCAAATTTCACTTTAATCAGATCAAAACAACATGTTATCAGTTAGTAAGATTCGCTTCGGAATATTCAGTGACAAATCTTTTTTAAGGCTTTGTTATCATAAAGAAGGATAACTGATGTTAAAAAGTTAATTGAAAATCTAAAACAAAATAATGTATTTTGCTGTTATTTTGAGTCCATCAAGCCTTAGTTCGTCAGTCGCTGACGCCCATTTTCCCGCCTCATGTTTCTCACGAGAAGAATAAACATGATCATGACGGTAAAAGTTTTTGAACGCCGTTTAACTCCGAATGCTTCGGAGTACAAAATATTTTTAATGAATCTTCGGATTGTTTTTAAGAACACTGATTCCTAAAATTTAAAACTGAAAGCGATATTATCTGTTTTTGTACTGTTATCTCAGGGAATCAAGAAGCTCGCCTGCCGTTGGCTAGCTGTTACCTCTAGCTGAAACTACAGTGAAAAAAATACTTTTACTGCAAGGTGGTAAGCCGGTTTATGAAAACTGGTCGATTCTGTCGAAAATGTTTAACGACCAGAAGCAAAAAAGCGAAAGGCTAGATGTATCGCAGTGCAGTCAAGTACAGTTGCGTGTTTGTTACACGTAAGTTTTTTTTGTTTACATTACACTACTTTTAATTTGTAGTTGTCATTACACGCAATTAATGAGTTCCAGTTGGACAACTGCGTGTAACAACATGCGTGTAATTACACGCATCTTCGTGTATTTGCGTGTAATTTGCGTGTAATTTGCATGTAAGGTGCGTGGACACTGCGTGTAATGTGTGTGTAATGCTGCAATCCCTTTGACCGGTACTGTATTTGTACTTCCAGCGAAGAATAATGTACGTAAAAAATATATACCTTTAAGTAGTTTTTACGCTGTAAGAATATTAACCACAAAATTTGAAGGCTACCATCACGCAATGTATCAACAAATATTTGTTTACACAGGGGACCTCTCCACTCGCATGAACTTTGACCGGCTATGCATATCTGTCTGTAAAACCTCAGTTGTTAAAGAAAAATGTATATTTTAGCAATAGACAGAGGTTGAAAGTCAGCAAGTGAAATTAATCTAAGGTATATATATTAAAGTGACAGAGTCGAACGCACTCTCATAATCTTTGATTACTACTAGTTATTATTATTTTTATTGCAACAATCTGGTGATGAAAGGTGGAGTACTGTGAACTTCACCATGCATACCTCTGGTCTGACTGGATCTTCAATACCAACTACTCCAATACATGTCAAGTGAGATAAGATTTCACCTTCATTTTCCCAGTCTGGCTCACTCTCTGCACTGGCTTCTCCTGCTAAACAAAAACAAGACAAATTGAAACAAAATAAACAAGTGGTTAAGTGATCTAATTATGAATCTCCCATCCATACCTACAACTTGGATTTTCCAAGTTAAAAATCGTGACTTATAGTAGTTTAATGTACAATGTTAGAACTAATAGGACTAAGTAAGAATCTTCTCTGAGAAAGGCAATTGAAATACCGATTTTGATATATTAAAATTCAGCCTAACACAATAAACCTCAGTATGAGGCTCTAGGGAATAGCTACAGAGTTTGTGGGATTTATTCCCCAGAGCCTCGTGCAGAAGTCTATTGTGTTAGGCTGAATTTTGATATATCAAAATTGGTCTATTGGACTAAGAGCCCATAGTCAACAAGGCAATGCTGAGTTGATTATTGTTCATGGAAAACAAGCAAGAGTAGTCTAAATTGTTTTAGTAGATACTCTAAAGGATTACAGCACAAGACCTTCTATTTGATGATTTTTTTTTCCACTTTCAAGAGCAGTGTGCATGATCGTTGTCCATCAGTGAACAGAAAATGATGAAACAAGCAATCACATTTATGGATTTCCAAGAGAACACAGCTGAGTGGCTACTAATCAAGATTAACCGACATTCTTAACAAACCTTTTTCAGGGGGAACTCCATTAGCAGGAAAATCTCTGTAAGCAAGACTAATGGTCCTCAAACCATCGGATGCCATTGGCTCAATCACATCTCTCACCATCTTCTCAGAGTCAGCAGCTGTAAATGGTCTAATTTCACCATCTTTACCAATAATTGATGTACAGTGGCTCAAAATAATCTCAGATGCACCCTTGGAATATATGCGAAATCCCCCTCCAGGGAGACGCACAGCAGTGCCCATTGATTTCCTTGCAGAGTTAAAGGTGTAAACTTTGACAAAACTTGACTCTGGATTGTTATCTCTGTAATCTTGATATGTTTCACCAATTTCAAGAACAAACCCCAGTAATGCTCCCTCTGTTTTGTTCCCAACTTGAGTGGGGAGACCATCAGCGGTTTTTGAAGGCTGAAAGCACAGAAACAGTAGTCCAATAAAACAAAACAACAAGATACCTAATAAGTACAATGTGGCTACACATAACTCATGAGTCAAAGTTATAAAAAAAAATTCAGGAACAAAGAAAAAAGGTGAAAAAAAGAAACAGAAAAAAACAGGACGCTTGTTTAATACTTGGGGAAAATGGATTGGAAGTTGAGATTTGTGCATTCAGTACAACCATGTGGAGGAAAAGAAAGGGCCCTGGCAAACAGACTTCAAGCTCACATAAACTGGATGTACAAACATTTCTGGTGGTGACATCACAAAAGCATGGCATACCACAAAAGCATCGCAAAAAACACAACCAAGTTCTGTCCTGTGACCATACAAATGAAGTGATGAACACTTTTTTACAATGTTTGATCTGCTATGTTTTGATTATCTGTTTGAGATGAAAGGCATCTTATGCAGACCACACAGGGCCTGATAGTGACATATTTTGTGCATTGATACTTCCACCTGTGCTTCTATTATTGTTTTCACCCCGAAAACCCTGACATTTCATGCCAGGGTCCGAAATTAACTTTTTTCGGCAGGTGCCAACTGGTGACCAAAATTTTTTTTTCAGTCGCCAAATGGAAAAATGTGGTCGCCAAAAAGTGTCTGTAAAACTTTTCCTTTGCAGTGAAACACAAACCAAAATTATTGGTCGCTACGGGCTTGCCGGCAAAATATTTGCAATCGATGTAATCAGGAATCAAACAAGTGCTGAAATCATCTTTTGACCACTTTGACAGATCTACATTGCCACCTTTTGATGCCCAGAGAATACATGTATCTACCGGTAAATCTTCATCTAATTTCTTCGTGGATGTTCCGTCTCCACCTTGTAATAAATTACGGAAAGATTTAAGAACATCTTTGGATACCACATTGTCTGAATAAAGAATCAATAAATACTCATGGGGAAAGAACGCATGGGGCCTCTTGTGCCTGCAATACATGTGTTAAAGGAAACCGCTTAAAAAACATGGCAGCTAAGCTTCGCACTGTTCGTAGCTGTAAACGTTGTAGTAGATTTATCATAACAGGAAATCGCTTTTATACTTTAAAAGCAACGGAATGGTAAAAAGGAAGTGACCAATTGGCGGGCAGCTTTGAATTTTATTTTAATTGATTTTGCTGAAAATCAAAGTTATTTTTTGTGTAATTATCGTGGCGTGAAATAACATAGTCAATCGTCTGCTGGCGACCAGTGGTGAAATCCTGGTCGCGGGGGGCAAAATTTTTAGTCGCATTGGCAACCAGGAAAGCGCAATTTTGGACCCTGCATGCCATAGTTGGGCATCAGGTTTTTATTTTGCCGCAAGGGAAAATCCATGTAACCGATGGAATCGGACTGCAGTGAAGAAGCTTTAGATATCACTGGGGAAGATGTAAGCGAAGGACACATTGGTACGGAAAGCTGTTTGTTAAATGCTTACGGTTCACCAGTTGTTGTTAAATAGAGCCGCTGCTAGATGTGAAGAGTATGTCTCTGAACCTCGCAGCGTTGTCAATCGCGTGGGAAGAAACTTCAACTTTTTGTTCATATTGAAGTGTATGCTTCTGTTTACTTGTTGCTTTTCCATTTCAATTTCTAACTTAAACTAATGAGACTGAATTATCGTGGGCATGCAACTGTAAAGCAATTTGTAAATGGGGTTGACATTTGCTATTCTCTGTTTGGTCACATGACCTTTTTTGTCGCTTCACTTGTGTTTATGAAAGGCACTTCATGTTGTGTTATAAAGAGGAATTGTGAAATCCGTCCTTGTAAGCACAATGACACATTACAGGCAAAGTGTGATGAAGGATTGTGACAAATCAACCTCCCCTCTACCAGATCCTTTCTACCAGATTGTGAAATCAAAAGAGATGTGTAAATTGTAGGAGACAAATCTAATTTATAAATTCTGTACTGGTATGCATAAATGTCTATCTGAATGTTGACACACTGTGTAGAGTAGGCAAAAGCTTTGGCTTAAATTCATGTTTGAAATAAAAGGAATAGATTGCAGCATATATGAAATTACTGTGTTCTATGGTTTGCCCTTGATTTACATGTACTGTTACTGCAACCAAGCAAAAAACAGAAAAGATACGAGTATAAGTTTCAATAAACCTATTGAATGTATTTGACGTTTCTTTAGAAATGTCAAGCGATCCTAAAAATGATTTTGGTTTTACATAAAACGAATTTACTGAGCTTGTGTAGAGCATCCGCATTGCTCAGTATCTATGATATCAGACTGCCGATCACAGTCTAAAATAGACCAAGTGCCTGGCGGTAAAGCTCGGTAGATTCATTGAATATGAAACCAAAATAATTTTTAGATCGCTTTTCTAAATATTGAATACTTTCCATAGGTTTGATCGAGGATTTCAGTTGGAATTTGGTGAATATTTCTGACTGCTGGGCATTTAGTCTATTTGAGACCATGACCGGTAGTCTAATATCACAGATTCTGAGCGTTGTGATGCTATACACGAGCTCTGTAAATTTGTCTTATACAAAACCGAAATAATTTTTAGGATCGCCTGACATTTCTAAAGAAGCATTGAATACTTTCAATAGGTTCAAATGAGGCTTTCAGTTGGAATTCGTTAAGTGAATATTTACTATTCGGTTTGCACCAAATTGTTGGAAGTGTCACGAAACAGCCATTTTGTAGTAAGCCCAGGTTCGGATATTTCGTCAACTAAAAAACAAAATAATTTTTAGGATTGCTTGATATTGCTAAAGAAACATTTAATACTCCTAAGGAGCTTGGAAGAAGCTTTTAGTAAAAATTTGGTGAAATTTTCTGACTGCCGGGCATTTAGTCTATTGTGTTCGGAGCATTTGGATGCTGATTGCTTTGAATACACGATGAGACTTCAGAATGAGCTACTTGGATCGTGCCCTTGGAAGCAAAATCTTAACCTGAGGCTATTCCCACGAACTCTCCCCGCAAACCAGCGCGATCTGCCCGCACTAGTAGTAGACGCACTGAGAAAAGACAACGACAAGAGGTTTGTAAGAATGCAGGATGTGGGTACGCAAACGCAATGGCAGGAAACTGCTGAAGTGTATAGGAAACCGAAGGTTACAACATGTACAGATCGGGCTGATTTGTGTGGAAAGATCGTGGGAATAGCCTCAGGTTTAAGTTTTCGCTTCCAAGGGCACAATCCAAGCAGCTCATTCTGAAGTCTCACTGTGTATTTGAAGCAATAAGCATCGAAATACTCCGAACACAGACGGGGACCTTTTGGTAAAGACGTTCTTCCGACAGATTGAATCCAAGCACGGCGTAATCTGTTATCTTTTGGGAAAACATGGAAACTTATACTTGTATCTTTTCTGTTTTTTGCTTGGTTGCTGCAACCAAAGGCTACACGTTGCTGTATTTTGACAGTAGGAAGCAACCACGATACATCATCAGCCTGTAGTGCATTGTGCAATATTCAAGATGGCGGCCGCATGAATTTTAAACGGGCTATAGGGCCGATCTTTGGAAGCTGATAAAAAAATTATTTTGCTAGGTGAGACATTTTTATTTCAGATCTTCTAATAAGCACATTTTAGGTGATACTTGGAGTTCCCTTTAAATCCTAAACAGTTTAAGACCTTCAACGGAAAAAATATCGTATCATCAGAGGTGAATGAATAGCATGTAAATAAAAGACATTTAAGATGTCTCTCATTCTTCCAAGACTTCACAAAAACTGAATTTGCATAGTTAATACACAACACAACGCTCCATACTAATTTAATTTCTCTACATTTCGCCTTTTTAAGCCAAAATCTATTGTGGAGCGACTTGATTGGACATAGGCATCAAGGTGTGGAAGAGTTTTTAGTTAGTTTTTGGTGAATTGAAAGTCTTCAGAGGTAGCAGCTCTCACTGCACTCGTAACAGTTATGATAAGGTTAATCCAACAAGTTTGTTTAGTTACGATATGTTTTACTATATAAGTGTAGCTTACAAAATATTCTTTAGTTTATATTCTGTGATCGTCAATCGTCCAGGTGAGGGTAGTTCAGAAAAGAACTGTTGTTGTTGACTGACATTTAAACAACCTGAGAAGAAGAAATCTTTAAAGTCAAGTGAATAGTGTTTGTCAGTCCATGATGGTAGAAATCTGATCCATTGAAAGTGAATTATCAGTTTAGCAATGATGGTATAGAGTGAAAGACTTGTGTTAAGTTTATTCTCAGTCATTGGTTGCTTTTGATCCGTCTATTGTTAGTCCAGTCTGTTAGAGGTCTGTTGATGGTTTTGTTTATGATGTGGATAAAGTTATTTGCAAGGTGCCGGTAGTTGTTGATATCTGTTAAGAGGCGCTTTTGCAAGTTTCGAGGATTAAGGATAGAGTCAAGAATCAAGACTCGAAAAGAGACTACCAACTCACATTTGAACGAGGCGAGTTCAAGCTTGATAAAAACAATGGTATTTGTGAAATACAAAAGAGAGCTTTCAAGAAAAAGGTTGGAGAACACTTATCAACAAATGTCAGCTGGAAATTTAATGGACAACTAAATTGAACATGTATGCATTAATTTGGACCAAAACTAAAACATACCAAGTTGAACAAAAAAAAAATTGAATAGCAGAACAGAAAGCTTCTGTCACTTTTGAATTAACAGATTGTCCAACTTGCAAGTGGTTTTTCACAAAACAACAAAAATATTATAGACATAATTATTCATTCTGAAAAAAGCGCTATTTCATTAAATTGACAGGAGTGTGATTAAAAAAAATAAATTTTCTTTACCTTACAAGATAACAGGATATAACAAAGAAAATATAAATTTCACTTTTATCACACAATGATAATGCATCATACATGTACCTATAAAACAGACTTCTTTTTTATCAAACATAATTATTTGAAAAAAATTCAAACTTCTAATTTCTTTGTGATGAAAGACATTACTTTTTCCCAAAAATATCGTTTCACCTGTTAACTGAAACAGGCTTAATTACTTTTGCTAGGTGATGGTTTTTGAGGTTAACCATTTGTCAAAAGATTTATTCTTTGATAAAAACACAGGTCCATATGAAAAATGGAAACTGTTACACAGAGAAAACCAAACATTACAAACTACATGTAATTTCAACACAGTTAAAACTGCCACTGCCATCTCTTATTTTAAAAATCCATGCAACACTGATTTCATGATATGCACTGCAATATTCAAATGTCTCTTTTTTCAAAGACCACTGTTATGAAAACCCACAAGGTAGAAAAGCTACTACTGTTTTAACTATGTACAAGATCATTGATCTTGGCTACCGGTATACTTCCTTTTCTGTGTGGTTCAAAAACTAAAGTAAAAAAAAATTAATAAAAAAAACCATTACAAGGGCAACTTAGAGCAAAACCATTAATAACTGTTAGAAGCAATATGCAATCTAACCAGACAATAATTCCAACTCTCTACCTTAAATAAAATTTAATACAGACACATTCTTCTCAAGGTTTAACAAAGGAAATGACTGTGTGAAGTACACAACATACTTTGCATCATATTGCTGTGAATCTCCTTTTATCACGGCCTCTAAATATGTGTAGTTAACATCAAATCTCACCATCCATCATCCAACAACAAACATTATGATGGCTTTTGACAGGGTACATGTATGTAAACAAACCTGACATATCAAAGGCAGAGAGAAATCCTTGGAAAAAATTATTCCTTTCAAATGACACAATGGTAGTAGTACATTTTTAAAAATATATACATGTATGTATTGGGAATAAATGCAATAAAAAAGGCCATCCAAGCTATATTTGAAAAACAGCTTTAAAGAGAAATCCCATTTCAGAAATATATTTCTGCTTATATTATTCTTGTGTAGACAGTAATGAGCTTTAACCTCTGCTGGTGTTTCTGTCCTGATTTATGACAGAACTGCACACAAACAAAAAAAACTGTTTACTTACCAATATATTGGAAGCGTAGCTACTGTTTATTGCTATTCCTTTACACAACAATTCAACTAGAGTCTGTGGTAGCTCTCCTTGATTTGGCACATCTTTGTAATGATGGTCAGCAAAATAACTCTGAACTACAGTCATACGGTTAGTGGTGAGAGTTCCAGTCTTGTCAGAGCATATGGCAGTTGCATTTCCCATGGTCTCACAAGCATCGAGATGTCTGACTAAGTTATTATCGTCCAACATTTTCTTTACAGAGTAGGCCAACGAGATAGTTACTGCCAGTGGCAGACCCTCTGGAACAGCTACAACTAACACAGTCAGACCAGTAATAAAAGCATTAACATAAGCATTTAAATGCTGATTCTGCCAGGAAGCTTTCTCATTAACATACTTTCTAATGCTGAACTGTAAAACCATCACAATAATTGTCAGGAGAGCAGCAGCCACACCAAGCCAACCAATACTAACTGCCAGCTTGGTCAACTTCCCTTGAAGTACAGACTTCTCGTGTTTTTCTTTTTTATCTTTGCCATTTGTATCAGAATCCTTTTCTTCATCAAGGTTGATCTCCTCAAACTCATCCTGACTGGCTTTTATTGATGGTGACTGGGGTGGTGCATCCTCCTTGCCATCTGGTTTGTCTTCCTCCTTCTCACCATGTGTTCCAAGCAATGCAAAGATTATTCCTGTCTGGGAATTCACGCCAACTGCGGCAGCTATCATCTTACCACTTCCTTCCATGACATGTGTGCCAGCCAGTACAAGGGGGTCTTTATCTCCTTTCTTAACAAGATCTGATTCACCGGTCAGAGAACTTTCATCAACTTTAAGGTCGTTACACTGGACAATGACACCATCAGCAGGCAATAAATCACCATATTTCACCTGGCAGAGGTCGCCTACCACAATTTCACTGTTCAGTACTTCAATTGGTTCTCCATGTCTCACAACTGTGAACTTGTGTTCACCTTCGATTTTATTTTGTAAGCCACGAAATTGCTGCTCTTTTTGATAATCGTTTACTGCAGTCACTAGTGCTACTATTATCACAGCAACGATGATGGCAAATCCATCGATCCATCCGGTGTTGTCTTCTGAACCCTCGCAATCTTCGGGAGCAAATATTCCTAACAAAAGTGATACGATTGCTGCAATCATCAGAATTATAAGAATTGTATCCTTAAGAGCATCGACAAGAAACTGGAGAAAGGTCTTAGGGGGTTTTGGAGGAATATAATTAGCACCGAACACTTTCTTCCGATTCTCCAAGTCTTCCGGAAAGCCACCAATTCCCCTCTCTGCTGATGTGTGCAGCTTATGGATAAGCTTGGTCAATCCTCCGAACGTCGCATTTAAGTAATCTCTTGCTTCTTGTCCTCTGTGTTCCATAAGCAAAGTAAGGTCTTTGATGGAAATATCCGAAAAATCAGCAACTGCGTTAAAATCCATGGAGTCATGCGAATGCAGCGATTGCAGCTCTTCCTTTCTAATATCTCCTTCTGTCATGATGAAAACTAATTTACCAAAAGTTAAGCTTTATTTACGTTCAAAATATTATACAGCTCTCGAAATCGAAGCCTCGTGGGATATATCTTCTAATTAAGCTCACAATGGAGTTGTTCGATCGTTCCACCTCGCTTTTCAATAAAAGCAGTCGAAAAGCAAAGAGTTTTTGTCCCAGATGTTTCGTCCAGGCTAAAATGGCAGGTTACAAAGGACCTCAGCAAAGTCCAAAAATGCTTGTCAAGTAATTCACTAGAAAACGAAACTTACACCAGTTTCTCCCAAACAAACGGACCAGATTCCGGGGAACTGTGCGTCACTCCTTCTGCTGTGACAAAACAACAGAATGCTGCTTGCTTCAGGTATGCTGCTCCACTGGCTTTAGAGCATCCCGTTCACATCACTTCGAGTAGATCATGCAGCTTTGACACCTTTTCGGATCAACCGGGATACAATTTATAACAAACAAGCAGCTTTTACAATAACAGAACAGAAAACACCAGCCAAGCGGATGGGAAATCGGGCACGACAGGAAGGCAGCAGATGCGCAAGCTCCCCAAGGTTGGGACACTGAAAGGAAACTAATTGTGCTTATCAGAGTGAACCAGATCGTTCCTTTGATTCGGTACACTAAAGAACAAACACAGGTAATTCAAGAAAACAATCTACGTCCCTCCTTTCACGAAGGCTTCTTACAAGCAAGACAAAGTTGAAACTTGCCTGAGGGCACGTGATGAACAGTTCATGATTGGTCTATTTTGAATCCTCACGAGTTTTGATTGGTCAATCGTCGCTATGTTACAAGGACGTCATTCGACGTTGAACCATAATTTTGCCGCGCCCATGACCTGTATGACTTTTGCATGACCATTATTTGTCAGTTTCAGAAAACATTTAGATAGTTTATAATTGTATTGTTAGTGAAATGTTAATACGGCATTCAAATCAAGATATCATTCGAATTGACAAATTTGGTCTCTTTGGTCTAGAATGAAAGCCGAGCAGATGTTGAGAGGATATCTGAGTGAAAATGAAATGAAATGGGGGTGCACCTCTTCTCTTTCGACTACAGGTTAAAAAAATATTAACCTCGTCATGGCTTAGGTTGATACGTTTGTACATAATAAATTGTTCTATTTTTCGTAGGCGTATGTGGCCTGTCAGATATTTGTTGACGTATTCAAAATATGTCATCACTAGTTTACCTATTTGACCGATAAATAGCTCTGGAAAGCCAGGACTATATTGGAATTTTGTACTTGACGTACATGTACCCGTAGAAAACGTAGTTTGCAGATGTTTTGAAGTCCGAGAAAACAGGAGAAAAGTAAAGCAAAATTGTCAACGCCTCTAAAAACATACCGTAATTTCACGAAATGCTATTTTCTTTATTCATTATTACAACACCAGAGGTAATATATGTGACATGGTGGTGAATATTATATTAATCTAAAAGCACTGATTTGCTTTGCGAAGGCGATGGTTCTAGTCTCCGCTGAATAGCTGGTGCTCAGTGATCCTATAACGATTGATCAGTTGCCGAATTTTAATTAATTACTTTTTTAGAGGAATTTAAAACGATATATATAACATTCAGTTTCCAGCCACGATAACTTGAAGAACTTCGTTCACAATTTTGCGATTATCTGTCGCCAACGTTTGGTCAGCGGCTTCTCTAAAGACGGACAATGGCGGGTGAAAGACTAGTTTTTAAGGAAGTTCTTCCGAAACAAGGCCTTCTCTTTACTGAACAGACCCCGATGCCTGTTCTTTGCAAGCCTAAGATAATTCCCATGAAGTCGGTGACACTTGAAAAGTTGGAAACTATGCAGAAAGAAGCACAAGAGGCTGTAAAACGTCAGGAACAGGAACAGAAATTACAAGGCGTATTCACGTAGCAACAACAAATTAAAACAAACATCAGCATAACCAGTGAGTTTGACCTTAAAGAAACTGCACGACTTTATTAATTGCTTCATCTGCGACGTTCATTTGCATCTCAACGAAAGCGGAGTGAAGTTCTTGTGAAAATGAAACCTACGATCTTCAAAGGATTTGAACTTGAATATACCGGTAATTGGCCTCAGAGGATAAACGTCGAAGTGGCTGCTTTTCCATGACGCCCGTTTTGAACTTATATTTCAAGAGGAAGCTAACAATAGTTTTGTACATAGCCCCAGAACAGAAATTGTGGCCCAGGTACTTGAGAAATTTGTTTTGCTTTGATATAAGATTCCATGTTGCCTTTAATTTCTTTTTTTGTGAGCGACAGTTTTCGTTGACTTCAAATCAGTTGAAATTCAAGCTTCTAGAAAGATTCCCTCTAGTATTAAAAATAAACAAATAACATTCACAAAGCACATGTGGGCTTTCTCAAGTCTGCAACACAGCTATTGGCTATATATCAGTGGAATTCTACTGGTATACTAAATAAATGCAAATACTACAATTTGATTGGCTTGAAATGCTCGTTTAGGTGAAGATGAAGATGGGGGGCAGAACCCCACGCTTCCTGTACCCTACTCTCCCACTTCATACCTTTATCTCCCGACTCCCACCCTTGTCCGTACTGCACTCATCTCCTGTTAATAAGGAGACTCATATCCTTGTCATTTTGCAACCTGAGGCATTTCTTTTCCATTTCGTTTTCAGCTTTGCTCCTCTTACTCGTGTCTTTTGACAGCTTAAGTAAGGCACATTATCACATAGGACCCAACCGCTACAAAGGGTTTCTAATTTTTCTGGATTAAACATGATAGTCAATGATAGTTGATGATAGCTGGAGTGCACACTTCCATTTGACCACTAACTATCATGCACAAATTCTTTTGATAGTCGATGATAGTTTTTGCCGTTTGACCACGCGCATGATAGTTGATGATAGTTAGGAGAGAATTGACTATCATTGACTATCATGCACTGTTTGACCAGGGCTTAAGCATCAGTTATTTTAGTCCATGGGCAAATTTAAGTTCATTTGTTGGCTGAAAGGTCCTAAAAGGCACTAAATGCAAACCAAATAACATTTTGAGTTCTTGTTTTTAAAAGTATTTGAATGACAAAAATTGCCATTTTGCATTTCTCTTCTGATTCCCGCCTCTTAGAGCTCCCACTTCTGCCCTTTCCTCTCCCATCTCCAACCGCTATTGTCGCTGGCTCTTGATCCACTGTCCCTGCACATATGGATTTTAATTAGAAGCAAGAAGGAACAATTGGTTTTTAGGCTGAAAACTCTGTTAACTATAGTACAGTAATGGCTGAATAAATTCCAAGCCCAACCATCTCCCTAGGCATTGGATGGCAATTTGACTGGTTGTTGGTCCCCACTGTGGGACATTTGCTCACAAAGAGCTGCCTAGGGGTGGAGCATTTGCCAATATGCCATGTTTGATAAATCAGTATTCTAACATGGATTCGAGGCGTTAGATCAAAATTGAATTTTAGGTTTCTTTTGTCTCACAATTCTCAAAAGAGAGAACACCACCAATGAGAACACCACCAATGTCCTGAAAGCCTCAGAACTATGTTAGAACTATGTTATCAAATGTGGCCTATGTAATAAAAAAAAATTGACTCTGCATGTAACCGGCTAAGCATTGGAGTTTATTCCAGTTCTGACATCATCTCCTTATACTCAAGTTCTGCAGGAGGAACGCATCTTTCCAATGATACCTAGATCAGATTAATCAACTGACTGGCGCCCAAGGTATGCATGAAAATGCTCAAAAATTTGAGTGAAAAGTAGCAGAAAAATGTCCTGTGATTGCACTTAGCAAAATTGCCTGTGGCAAATATACTTTCTTTGAAATTAATTTTTCAATTGGAAGCAAGCTCAGTAGAAGGTCAACCACTGCTGCAAAAGATCAGAAAAAAACCTTTTTGTTGGATTGTCTTTATTTACTAAAAACCACCACCAATTCATCAAATGTACATGTAGACTGCAAGACAGTTGCATTTTTGCGAACCCGAGCGACGCATGTAGTATTCGAATGAAAGGTCTGGAGTGAGTGTAGAAACAGCGAGGAAAGTTGAGGAGAGATGCTAAAAAATACAACTGTCTGCCTTGCATAATGGTTTGACATGTCACTTGACCTGTCAGAAGGAAATATAATCAGGATTTTAAAACTTAACTGTGTGCTAAATTTGATTCCATAGTCATATATACCTTCAAAAATACAACTAGTAAATTCTTTTCCCCAAATGTTATGAAAGCTCAAGCAGTTAAGGATCAACACCACTATGATATTTGAAAAGTATTTAACATTGCAATGCCTTGACACTATTTGCCATTTTGAGAGGCTTCTCAAATAGCACTAATAGTATTAATCCTCAATTGAGCTTGCATTCATACAATAACTTATTCCCAAGAGCTCAAGGTTTTTATCAATAATTACATAGGTGATGTCAGCACTGTTTCTAAAGCTTTGAAACGAAAAACATTTTGTCACAGATTTCCTTAGAGAATAGAATAATCAGTTAACCTTTACAGACAAAAAGCAAAAATATTATAATTTGAAGATAAAATACATAGCAAAAGGTGACATAAAATTCTCCTTTGAAACCTTTTTAATAACAGTATTGTTGCAACAGAGCCATGTGTTCCTGACAACTCCCCTCTGGTTTTGCAAAAATACAGACTAAATAGTTTATGCATACGACCAGAAAGTAATCATGCACTGTAATAGGCTTACCACACACAAACTAGAGGCAACCACACATTTTTAAAAATTGATGTAAGGTGATTCCTCAGAATTGCACTGCACATCCCCATTGCACAAGATTTTCATGTCATTAGTTCATGCATACAAGGAAAGCAACAAGAGATTTCCTAGCTCCAAGCTAAGCTTGACAGCAAAATGAATGAATGAAGCACCGCCATTGGCATTTATGAGAAATGCTAGTTTTCTGCTACACGAGCATCAGGTGACCTATATTTTCTACTACATACTTTTGTACAAATTACCCCACCAGTTGAAAATTTTGTGGAAATTATTATTGGCAAAGAATAAACCTATGGCTATAGAACATGCCAAAAACTGTTACAAAAGGATGCCAATAAAGACCTTGCAACAACAACTAAAGGAAAGTTTTGAGTCAAAATCAATTAAAATTTTGTATTTTTTTCATAAATTATATTACATCATTGCATATGCCCATGACTTTCTACCTATCAAACCATGGCAAATATGGTTAATGTCTGTGAATAATCTCATGAAACATTTTACAGATTTTTGAAAACCTAAATTAACTGTAAATTGAAAAGGTAGTAGTCTTACAAAAATGACTTGTTTTCGAGATTGCTGAAAAAAAAAACACTAATACTCTGAGATGCATTATGGTACTACCTAAAGCCATGACACCAAAATAAAGCTCATCTGTCAGTTCTCTTACTATTATGCATAAGTATGATTTAAAATGTTTTTATAATTTTCTCAAAATCATCATCCTTGCTATTACCGCTAATGATTCATTGCACTATACAACTTACCAAGTGTAAACAAATGATTTATTTATTTAGTTATGGTCTTCAGATGAAACCTGTTATTTAAGGGTAATATTAACAGTCACTTAAGTTTCCCTATATTATTTTACATTAGGTTTTAGAGGTAACCTCTATACATGCAATGATTTATCAACAAGACTTATTCCACCAAAAATTAACCACAATGTCTGCATATACCACTGATAAGAGTCACCACACCCAACATATCCACAGGTTTACACAAATAAATGTAACCTGCTAGGTTATTTCCAGAATATATAAATTGTACACAGCAGGTTATTGGCAAGATAAACTGGAAGCTACAGTAAGGGGGACTGTCTTACTAGTGCTTTAATCTTCGCTTTTAAACATGAAAAGTTCAATTGCTCTTGGTCTGTGAGTCACCCTCAAAACTGTTTCGGAAATTGAAAATTCTGGCTATTCGATCCACTTCTGAGTCAGAGATTGGGGGTTTTTCACCCTTCCTTGCCTTGTAAACTGGGTGCCTTTTGGCAAATTTCTCAGTTAAATTTTCAGCTGTTTGTTGATGAGTTTTCAACTGTTCTGGATGGGCTAAAGGTTTGGAATGTGACTGTTTGGTTGAAGAACCCAGTCTAAGTGCCCTCATGCTCTCTTCTAGTTGCTCTGATGGAATAAAGAAATTTGGTAAAATAGCAGCACTGGTCTGTTTAAATGAAGTACATGTATGATGGCTAGACAGTAAAGCCTGCTTTGGCCATTTTTTTGAATGCAAAGTGTTACATGACCTAAAGTCATCTTCATGGCCAATTTCAGAAGTTACAACTGCATTACATGCACCACTGACAGAGCCAATAACAGTTGTCCCAATTTCACTATCATGGTTTCCAGTGCTGTCTTCCAAGGACTGTTCTCTATCCACATGATTCAGCATCACACAATCCTCATCACCATTATCGTCATTGCCACTGGCATGGTAATCTTTACCATGACAGTGAACATTATCTGCATTAGCAGCATTATTCAGACACTCCATATTGAATGCAGTAAGAGGACTTGTTAAGACAGGCTTTTCAGACTGGCTACCATCTGCATTATCTTCTTCTTCGCTACTGAGCCAGCTGTCTTTTATATTAGCATACCTTGTGCTTTTTTTGTTTTCCTTAACATATCCACTTATGGAAAGGTCTTCTGAAATATCACTAATACTAAGCTCACTATCAACAGATGATTGTTGTTCTTCAGCCAAAGACCTTTGTTTTTCCGTACTGAAGCTACTGTCTTCTGTTGCATCATGCTGCAGATTTTCATCCTCCCCTTTATTAAAAGGGAAAATGTTATCGGAATTTAATGCTCCTTCTCTGTTATATAGCACAGCATCAATAGTGCTTTTGGTAGTTTGCTCAAGGCCAACAGAGTCATGAGCTTGCTCTATTTCATGAGATGAGATCAGAGGCAACAATTTACTTCCATCAACAGAGATCACACTATTTTCATCATGCTTAAGATTGCTTTCTTCAAATTTTGATTGAGGTAACTTGTGTTCCATGTCAGGGACTTCCACTGTTCCCAAAGATTTTAAAACTTTATTTCCTTCAGTTACATCTGAACCAGCAACATGATAATGCGATGGGACAATGACAGAGCACTGTTTTTGAACATTTCTTGCAGGGTCACTCCTTGAATTACTCGACTGTAACTTGACATTTAAACTTTGCTGAAGAGCATCTAGTTCCTTCATGTTTCGCCTAAAAAAAAACCAATTATTGTGAGCACAGACTTTATTGAACCATCTCAAGCTCCCTTCCCCCTCTAAACACAAATGTAAACACAGTATAGGTAAATATTACTGGGACCTGTATTCAAAATAAATCCAATCTAGCAGGCATGAAAAAAGCAGAGACCCTACAAATCACATGATTGCTTCAATGGTAATGGTAATGAATTTATATAGTGCATTTTCTATTGATGGTAATGGTAATGAATTTATATAGTGCATGTTCTATTGACATATTCAAATGCGCTTTACAAGCAAGTAAACTATAGTGCAAGCAAGTGAACGATATATTCGAATATGCTTTACAAGCAAGTGATCTGTGGACAAAGACCAGACCACAACACTGGGAACTAAGTGCCCTACTCTTTACAATGAGTGTACGGGTTCTTTAACATCCCCTGCTAGCCATTACAGTGAAGATGCAGGAGATGGGTCCTACGGTTTATCATCCTTATCCAAGAAGACTAGAATATCTAACCATTTGCAGATGTCATTGCGAAGGCAGCACATTCTCCTCAGTTATACCTCCTAACTATAAATCACAACATCCTTTGAGTTCCTATAAAGACTGCTTATATGAAAGCAGTCAACATTCATTTTTCAAGGAAAATGGCATTTTCAAAGCTTAGATGTAATTTTAAGCTTTTCTGATTTCTGAATGCAATTCCTTTTTTAGTCCAAAATCTATTTACATGTACCTTTGGCTATATTTATTTTCTGCATTAAACTTAAATTAATGTGGAGAAGGGTGATAAAACAGAATCTGTGTAAAGTATGCAGATTAAATGAACAATTATATAATTGGGGAAATTCCAGCAAAGTGTAGCTGCTGGCCTTCAGACTCGAGCAAACCTCAGAATTATTTGTGTGATTACTTGTCAAAAGGTTTCACTGCGTCATGCCTTTCATGCAAACTAATATCCACCTCTAGCAGCCTTCATTTATCTCTACTTTTGAGGCTAAAATATGTGCGACTTGCTACTACAGGAGTTTTTTCATTGCATGGCTACTTCAATGCCACACAACCTTCAAGCCAGAAGTCTCTGAGCAGGCAATGTGGCAGTCCGATCACAGGGAGCACACATTCTTGTTGAGTAGGAAGAGTGTAAAAGGAATGAAAATAATGAATAGTGTACCTTTGGCTTTTATAGAAACAAATTAAATCATCTCATCAAAATCAGTAAAAGAATTTATTACAATGACTATTTTTCAATACATTTG
>OMLO01000446.1_pt1 | contig 26631 bp, 6 predicted proteins | sample 1674811 | NCBI WGS metagenome assembly OMLO01 (sample SAMN06265003, study PRJEB25207) | coral metagenome | isolation source: Coral host | place: Mexico:La Bocana,Puerto Morelos, Mexico | collected 2008-11-13
GAAGCTTGCAAATCTTATCTAGCACGAAATGTAGAAACTACTTGCCGTATGTTTCATTTGTTTAGGTTTTTTTTTTTATTTTTTTTCCACCCCCCCCCCCCCCCAAACACTTAATAAACACCTTGGACATTTAGTATGTCATTAAGGCTTTGACCCAAAAATGTATCACTAATTAATTCCTCACTCACTCTGACTAGTACATCATCCATTTGATGTTGTGCTTTATTGTTATTTTAGTAAATCAATTGCTTAAACTTTCATGATAACTTTTCATTTCCTTCAACTAGCATCTGAGATATCAAAAGCACACATGCAAACTTCTGTCAGCCCTAGCAGGGTTTGGAGAACTGTTTCTTTACACAGTTTAAACACTGAACCATCTTATTTACAATGTAGACCCAGTTTGTTTTTTTTTTTTTTAACAATATAATTTAACAAAAGATCTGTGTCCTGCATCTGACTTTATGTTAATATCTATCTTAACCTATTAAATAATAACAATTTTAATAACTGACTGTTATGACAAAGTCTACATGTTTAAAACTTCTCTTTTATAACTTTTATAACATTGTGAAATCATTCTAGATGTGTTGTCAGACAACAGCACAACAGGCAGCAGTTGTAAATGTTGTTGCATCAAAAAAGTGTATCATGTTCGGAGCAACAATCTTGCCAGGACCATGTTTTCCAACACATTTATATACTTGTCTCGACTGAATAAAATTGTTCCATTTTTAAAGCTGAAGAGTGACCCACATGTACAACTGTTATCCCTTTTAACTTCATTCCTAATCACAAAACCACGCTCAATGTATTAAAATGGAAAAAAAGAGAAAAAGAATTTTTGTCACACTTGTAGGCCACTGCATCAACAGCATATATTACATTTTATGATGGTTTAAGCAGATGTCAGTTACGTACCAAACACAGATAGATTTTAGCCTGTTGTTTCGTCTTATGTAAGATAATTATGAAAAAATTGTCTACCTTCACAGCCTACATGTAAATATATCTAGCAAATTGTCCTGCAATTTGTCTCTTGCCTATTGGTCAACATTTATAAGTAAACTTATCATGAATCTAATACAACAAAATTATATATTAACTTAATTTAAACCTGAGCTTGGAGCCAGTAATATCATAGCAAAACTCTTAAATATCCTGAATTTCTTGGAAATCAATCTCTGAAGGAGGCAGTAAGTAGTTCTCTATTCAGAGTATTAGAATAAGTTATTGAATGAGTGGCCTAAATGTAAGCATAAGTATAATGTCTTTAAGTTATAGCATAACATATACTGTGCCTAAATATTACAAGGGTCCCAAATGAACCTTTAAATATCCTTGAAATTCCATGATGTCTCTTGTTTTTCCAGAAACTTTGAAAATGTGTATTTCGTTGGTTACGATGTGGAGAAAATATGTGTCCACTAATTGGTGTATGTTGTCAAGTGAATACAACATTGTACTTAATATGATGCAAAATAGATTGTGATTGAGGGGTTTCAATGACATTAAAAGGAGGGCATCAGGATAAGACATCCAGGTACAAAATGTAATACAAGGGAAATAATGCTTTGACTTAAAATAAGCCCAGCTTTTTAGTAGAATGTTAGAGAGGCTTCTAGAGCCTAGCCTGGACAACCGATTTGCTATCAATGCTAACATTACTGGAAAAATGCAGTAAAAAGGCAACTGAGGTTTACAGGCAGGCTATTGAACCAAACTTCTCTATAAGGAGAACCTTCCTCGAGATGGCCAAGCTAGGTGGGCAAAATCATCCTCACAGCCGCTCAATTTGCCCAGTTCCATGCGCTTAATGAAACCCCCGAAAAATTACTGTCTGAGGCCAGCTAAAGCAGCCTAGGGAAAATGGAGAAAAAAATTGTTTCCTATAGGCAGGCAGATCTATAATTTTTTTTTAAAAAAATGCAATAGTACTTTTTACAGGAACTGTCCATGAGAGATGGAGAGTTGATTACTAATCCTAATTACAAAACTAAGCTACTGAACTACACCTCTAAGGTGATTTACAACTTGAGTTTGAGCATCCTTTCTTTGACATAAATTATTACCACAACTACTGGTACATGTAACTCCCAAATGCTTTTCAAGATCATGTATTGTTTATGTAAGTCTCACCATTGAACAAAATTAGGCCCTGTTATGTCCCTAACAGTTACCATGGCAAAACCAATGCAGGCTGGCACTTGCATTGACTTGTTGGGTTAGGACTTGTAAGCACTTTTAAGTCACTCACAATGTACATTCCTTTCAGTGAAATTCACACAAGTTGATGCAAGTTTTTGAACACACAGTCCCAATGGGCAACCTTCCCTATTGCAAAGTATACACTGGAGTGACAACTTGTATGTTAAAATGGCCAAGGTTTCAAAGCGACAGGATATAACTGAAACTTGCAATGAAAAGCTGAGTATTGCATTGATTGACAAAACCTTAGATTCTAACCTTGTATTTTAACAATAGTTTCAAGTCTCAATTGAACTTTTCTATTGTTATTTCAAAAATTCTGCAGAAGGACTATATCAAAACATCTGAATGAATTCTAAATTTTTCATTTTATAGAGAGAAAGTAGACCCATTTTACATTGGTCATTGTTGTGGTAACCATTAACGATGTTCTATGCTCATTGTGTTTAACAAATCAGGAACATTGACAACAAAAATCACCCAGATGTTTGTCATGGCCATTATCACTGATTGCCTAACAAATATAACAATCTTGTCAGCAACACACTTGAGCTGCTGTGATTGTACCAGCAAAGGCAGTCTAAATTATTAAATATTTCCATCTTACAGATGGAAATTTCCTCTTTCAAACCGCAACGTGAATAATGGTCATACTTTAAATCAAGCAAATAACAAAGGGGTGTACCCAAACTGCTCCCCTACTTCTACGACTAAAAAAAGGCAGTGGAAGTAACATTCTTTGAGGACAGTGTCATGAAATCATGCTTTTTTCCAAGTATGGTTTTACTTTTTCACTTTTCCATTCTCTTGGATGTTGCTGTATATGTCATCTTCATCATCTCGAAGTTTTGTTGCACTCCAAATTTTCATGCTTGAATCATGAGAGCCAGTGTAAAGCTTCCCTTGAGAAACCTTTTAAACAAAAATTACCAAAAAAAAGATTTAAATCCTTTTTCTTCCATCACTTTTCTTTTAACTTATCTAGATGATTATGAGATTAAGCCTGTATCCAAAAGATCCCTGGTTACCGTACTTCAACAAAGTTGGTGTGAATGTCAGTAAGAGTAAAGTGCCTTGCTCGAGAAATGTATGACAAAGTAACACCCTGGGAGGATGCTAATATAAAAGAGGATAGGGGTACATCTACCTTTTAGTGGTTATTTTGGAACCTCAAAAAGTCCACATGTACAGCACACGTTAAAGTGCCTTTTAGGTTATGAGCCAGAAAAAAATATTGGGTGATATTTGACTGTCAACTGATTGTTAATTTTGTTTCATTTACTATCATCTTTATCACTATTAAAAATTATGAATATAAGTTTAATATGAATATGAGTTTAAGCATTGTTTTAGAATGAGAACCTCAAGCCACACCCACAAAAAAATCTTTGTCTCGAGTCAATGAAATGTCACTGACTTTCCTGAATTGAACAAGCCATTTTATTATAATTGCTTTTTTTTATTTTCAGGATGGTTTTTCACTGGTTACATGAGCTATGCAGTTCAAATGAAGGCTAACACTTGACAAAAACGTCAGCCAGGTATGCAAGTTTTGAAATGAACAACTACTCACCAAAGTCTGTAGTATAAGTACATGGGATTTCTAAGAATATTTCTTGAAACAGTTGCGGATTTTCATGTGGTGACATCATTTTCCAAAATAAGTAATTACCAATCTTTTTTGAAGTTTTAGTATCATCACATGTAAGACCCTTAAATAATTTGATGTTTTGCAAAGTTTAAGCTCAACAGCGTTCCTCATTTTGTAATAGAGCGTGTTTGAATTTCCAAGTTTATGTGTTGCATGTTGTGTGACAATAAAATGGCGGCCCGAAAAGGCTCTCGAGTAGGTCAAAAGATGAGGTATTGTTCAAGTTTTCGCTAACTAAACATATATTGCTTTAGAAGAAGTATTCATTTCAGTGTGTCAGAGCTCTAGGATAATAACTTGTTATTTTGATGGCAAAACTTAGTGACAGATGACAGATCTTTCCGTTACTTTATGGCTGACATGTTGATGCCCCTCAGAAGGGAACCAACATAATGTCTCAATAGGAAGCTATATAAATTTGGGTAACACACTTCTCTGAATAACATGCAAGTGAATAACTGCACAGACCTCGATCTTGGTGAGTTTCTTCATGTGTATATATCAATTAACTTTCATATCCCAGCATCATGACATAATTTATTGAATGGTTACGACTTTTATTTTTGATGGCGACACTGCAAACCTTCCACACTTAAAAGGAAAAAGCACTGAAATGTTAGTAAATGCTCCACATTCTTAATTGACGAAAATTAGGCTTCTATTACACTTAATATTATTATTAGTCAAACTTACAAGAAAACAGTTGACTGCACCATTATGACCAGAGAACGTTCTCTTACACGTGCCAGATTTTGACTCGAACGCTTTAACAGTGCTGTCCCCGGAACCAGTAAACACTAGAAAATGAAAAAAAGTATACAGCGGAACCTGGTTAATATGAGCTGCAAAGTGACAAACATAAGAGTGTGTACCTTCCAGATGTCTCTTGTAAGGACTTAGTAGTTTCTTTCACCAATACATGTTTTGCGTGAGTAAACAAAGACTAAAGCATATAATTTATAAGTAGCAGAATCATGTTTAACTCCTCAACTTCAACTTAAATCAAACTAAACAAACCTCTTGTTCACATAAATAGTTAAGTGTCTTAATGTTTTCTTGTAGCATGTAATTAATATGTAAAAAGCTCCATGACTTTAATAACATCACAACAAGATTATATTTTCTAACAGGGTGCCATAATCACAAATTATTCATGAAAATTAAATGGCATTACACAGTGTGCAGGTCATCAATGTCCTTGAAGTGAGGTTAACTTTGTACGAGAATGTGTTTAATACTTGGGCCACAGAAAGTTGTCTGTTTAAGTGCATTAGGCCAGTGTTTGTATTAAATGAGTTATAAAGATGCAGCTTTCTAGCATTCAGTGTTTTCCTAAACCCATTTATCTGACTATCTCACTAAAATTTTCTTGATAAAAACTTACAAAGGCCTTCCTGGAAGAATACACCATGTATTGTGTGCTTATGTCCCTTGTATGTGCGTGTACAGTCACCAAATTCAACCACCCAGCATTTTGCTGTATGATCAGCACTGCAGGAGTACATCAGTTTGTTAACAACCTAAGGATTTAAAAGTAAGATACATTTTAGTAGTATTTTTCAAAGTACAGTTTTAACTTTAAATTAAATTATGTATTTGCTGCAACTTAGCTTTTGTCCAATTGACAGATTGATACTGCATCCTCTTCTCAGGAATGACAGTGTCCAAAAATTCTAGTTTTTTTGCGGCAAGCAATGCTGCAATAAATGGTAGGATGGTGTACAGTAGGATTAGAGTATTGTGCTTTTTGTTTTCATGTTCATCGACTTCAATAGAAAAACTTTCTCCAATTGTCTGACCTTAGTATGAAAGTTTGCCGGTTTGGTGCATGTTTGTAACATTATTCCTTGGTTTGCATCAAAAAGAATCAATAAGACATGGTTTACTTCATGATATTTGCTATTCCAACAGTAAAGATGCCCACTTGTTCTTTAAACATTTACAAGAACCCTGTTTTCAGAGGCAATTTCATCTGTTTTTAGTTGTTATTGTATGCTCTGAATTCTGTGTGTCCTCTGGTTGACTAAAAAAATGTTTTGCCAGATAATTAATGCCAAAAGACAGAAAAAATTAAACCATTAATGGCTGGGTAATACACTATGAAAACCAACTTTCGGGCTTTGTAAGGCAAGCAGCTTTTCTGATGTACTAGCATGGATGACTTACTCACCCACTATCACTCAAAAATAGTTGTTTTACAAGTAAGTAATTATGGTACTTCAATTAAGTTTTTTTAATAAAGAGGTTCAGTTGACAATATACATGTACATGTATTGCCTGTGAAAACCAATAATTGCCTTAAAACATTAATGAAACCCCTGCACTCATCTAACTTGTTAGTTAACTGTCTAGCAAAAACTTCTTTTAAAAGATTCTTTCTAGCGTGCCGACAAAAATTTCCCCATAAATAATTAGTGGTCTGTTGCTAGCAATTGGAACCCAAGATGAAATGTGTCCATATTTACAAAACAGTCCTAAGAAAATACGTGTGCTGGTTGATTAAAAATTGTGTTTCCATGACTTGATAGAAACATAGAACTAGCACAAGGTATTGATGTAATGATGGTGTGAGCAAAGAGAATTTACATTTTGATAATCAAAGTTAACAAGTTGTTTTTCTTTTTTCGTCGTGGTGTTTTCTAAAAGAAATAGAAAACATGTTCTCTGTGTTTGTATCAAGTTATAGAAGCACTTGTGGATGTTTGGGAGGACGAGAAAAAGCTGTGGAAATTCAATGTATTTAATTGTTCATACTGATTAAACTAACCATTTTTTGATGTAAATTAGGGAATTTTCGGAATGCATCAGGGAACATTGTGCAGGGTTGAAGCTTTGAATGACTGGAAACTTGCAAAATGCAAGTGGTTTTCGGAGTGTGTGAATTTCTGAGTAAACATTTCTCTGATGCTTAAGAGTGGAAGCAAGAATAATTTAGTAATAGTGTCAGAAATAGCAACTGGCTCTTCCTACACTCAAAGTGTCAGCATTGAGCTAACAAGCTGTTATGTAAGTGCATATAATTATGTATTCATACGTTCTGAAGTTAGGTCTTTTAAATTCAAAATATGGTGTTGTTTATGCAAAGTGAATGTGATATGAATGCAAAATTAAGAACTCAAAATTGCCCATTTTTAGACAACAATAATTAACTGTATGAGAGAGTAGTATTTTTGAGTTTCATCTGGTAAACCTGCAGTAAAGGTAAACCAAAGTAAAAGTAAAGCTTGCCTCCTAAGGTGTGTTATACTAATGATTCAGCACATACTGGAGATCTTAGGGAAAAGTCTCTAATTGAGGAAACCAAACATCTTGAATTTCAAGCAACAATGATCATAATTATTTCCCTTGAAATTTGGGTGTTGAAGGACAATAATGAATATCGAACAGTGGCTCAAAATCATCAAAGAATATTCCATATTTTGTACTTCTGACTTGATTAGTAATTTGTCACGCGAAATACATAATGAATCATAGCAACCCAAAGATTGGATTCGAATACTGGTGGAAACATCAGCTTCCAATTAGAGGACAATGTAAATTGTGGTTAAAGTATTCTGCTACAACAAACGATTCAAATAACAGGTTTCTTTGCCAAAGCAGTCCCTAATCAGGATTAACACTTTACTTTTGAAACATTTCTAACCACATGTAACAGTTAGGTAGGTATTATGGAAAACCACAACTGACCACAATAACTTTGGATGGGTTTTGGCTCGGGTTTCCAGGGCAACCGTGCACCCCTTAGATAAAAATTAATCTGGCGAAGTAAAGAAAGTCTCGCATATTATTTTACAATAACAAAGTAAAAAGCTGCCGCAGAACGAGATCATTAGATGCTCGGTATCTATAGAAGTCAAATAAACAAGATCTGAAGCACTAAAATAGATTGAAAGACATCACAAATTTGCGCGAGACCCCAAAACTACTTTGCCATGCTCGATTAAACTACCGAGAATCGAAAACGATTTTTTTAAACGGAAGTTTTTTTAAGTAGGTAAGCGATGAAATAAATAAAAAGAAAACAAACGGGAAGTCTTGAAAATTCCGAACCTTGACAAGACTCGTTGACAAACATATTTGTTAGAAACCGCAGAATGTGATCAAATGTAAAGATATACCCGTAGGAAGAGCGTTAGTTTGTACTTAAATCTTAACCAAATCGACGAATTCTCTTCGAAGAAATAATTAAAAGATGTCGATTCTTCGTATGCAAGAGGAGAAATGGAGCGTAAAAGCCACACAGCAAGAAGAACAATGCCGTTAAGTTATTGCTATAAATAACCGTCTACATAACAGACTGTTTCCGCGGTCGAGTAAAGCTTGCAGTAAGAACAACGAAAGCTCGTAAACGGAAGGCAAAGGCGACATGTGTTATTTAAGCGATCGATGTTTTCAGAAATTATAGGCTTAAAACGGCTTTGTCATTTCTAATGGATCCTTCAAGTGCATTATAATTCATAATTTGAAATTGCATTCATAAACAAGTTCAGGAAGTGTTTCGTTGATTCATAAGGGTAAACTATTTTGCAATTTATTCTTAAAAGGACAAGAATTATATGGGGAAATAACTGGGTATTTATTAAATTAACATACGCTGCTCTTAATCCCTCGAAAAACACGTACCTGAATCTGTATTATCGTACTTTGGTGACCTGAAAAGGTCTTTATTGGGGCTCCAGTTAACAGATCCCATGAACGAATTGTAGCGTCCGCCGAACCTGTAAATAATGTCTTCCCTTTTCCGTCGATAGCCAGGCACATTACACCCCCGTTATGTCCTTTGTAAGTAACAAGGCACTCGTTCGAGTTCATCCCCCAGCTTTTTGCTGTGCTATCGACCGAACCCGAGATAAGAATGTCATCGTTGTTTTCCAAATCGAAAGCTGCGCCGCGACTGGAGTCAGACACAAGTAGAATAGGGTTCACCGAGAGGCGATGGCCGCGAAAAGTTCGAAGGCATTCGCCCGTGTCGGCGTGCCAGCACTTTACTGTTTTGTCGTAAGAGCTCGAAAATACTAAATCCCCTGAGCAGATGACTCGGTGTACAGTCGAGAGGTGGCCGACAAACACCTTGATCAACGCACCGCTTTCCAAGTTCCACTTTCTAACAGTCTTGTCGGCAGAGCTGGTGAAGATATACCTTTCTGTTACACACACGCTTGTGATATAGCCTTTATGACCCTGTAGTAACCCCACACATTCTTCTGTCTTAGTGTCCCAAAGTCGCCCCGTCTTATCTTCGGAAACAGTGACTATGGTACTACCATCAGGACTCATGCACATGGCGTTTATTCCTTCAGAATGCTCCGCTAAGCATTTCAACAGATTTGGGTCCTTCTTCTTGCCTTTTGTGTTTGAATTGTTTGTAGGACAGGCCGATGGCGTTTCACTTTGTTTCTTTGAGATTCCACTTCCCATTATTGTATAGAAGCAGATCGGTTACTGTTCTCCTTGTTGATGAACCACGGAAGAGATTAATTCATACTCGGTAGCCATTATGCTCTACCATCTGGGCCTCCGAACGAGACACAATTCGTTCGTGAGGCCATGTTCGTGCATCTGGCGGGGGAAGCAATCTGTGTTTCAAATCCCCAGAGATAAAATCCTGGCCGTCCGTCCGACCCGTACACTGTCCGAAGCTCAGAAACCTGCAGAACACGAATCGCGGTTGGGGAACATGCATTGAAAACTAGACAAACACTGCAACACTGTCGTCTTTGCGATGTTTCCCGAGTTACAGGAATTTGTAATGAGCTTGAAACAATGCAGTTTAATTAGAGGAGTTGCTATAGTAAAAGCGTTGATGTCATTGGTCAGGGCCGAACTTCAAATTAGAATTTTTCCTGTTGAGGTGTTTAATAGGACATTTTTTTTTGTTTTTTTGTTTTTCAGGATAATAATATTACTTTTGTCGCTGCGCAGCTAATAGTATGATTCGCTTTGCTTGAGCTAAAAGCGAAGAATAATATTTCTTGAATAACATTTATGATGCAAGGCACCTTTTAAAACAGCTTGCGAAAGCGATGACCGGCAAGTATAATGAAAACAAAGACTAAAACAAATTTTCATTCATTACGTTTTTCATTTCACTGTTCTTTGGTTTCTGTTTTTATATCCTTCGATTGAAAATGACTAGATGTAAATATTCAAGACGCATAATGGCTTTAGCCGCGGAAAATTCCGTGAGATGCTATCTCTTCAGTGTAGGGTCCACTTAATGTAATCAAACGACCGCCTACTGGGGATGTTACGACCGTTTGGAAGTCAAACTGTTAAAGTTTTGTGTCGATCAGTCAATTTGAATAGTCTTTGCTGTTCTACATGAATTCTACACAACTGGAAAGCGTATTAGCAAATAGACGACTCACTGAAATGACTTCGCCATTACCAATTGAAACATTAGGTTGGAAAGAAAATAAATATTTCGAGAGCTCTTTGGTAGAGGGGGCGAGCAGAGTGATCATTTTCACTTCCTTCATTTTCTTTTTTAGATGGCACTGTCAGTGAGCTTGTCGTCATGGCAATATCTGGGATATAAGTCGGTTTTTTGAAGATACACCTCATGCTTTGACAAAACGAACAAACAAACAAACAAATAATGAAATAAACGAGGAAGGGCTAAAAACAAGTTACGACACTGACAGTGTCGGGCCATTATCACTAAGAGTCCTATAACCTTAAAGCGTGGCGGCACTGGCCAAAACCTGAAATTTTGCGTTGTCTGATAAGCCTGAGATAAATAGTTCAGGGAAAGTAACAAGTGAAATTTTTGAAATCATCGTAAAAATAAAACTGCAATATGTGTACATGAGTTTACCAGGCTACAGAAAAAGAAAACAAATGAAAATGCAAGTTGGAATGGGTTTCTTTAGTATGTGTTTTCCACCCATGCGCGTCACAAAGTTCCCATGTGTAGCCTTTGGATGCATTTGTAACAGAAAGATTGTTTGAAACCGGAATGCCCTCCCTTTGCACAGCCTGTCTTTTGAGAAGCGAAAATTACTTGATGCATTTCTTTGTTTCCATTCACACGTCACGGTGCTTTGTCAGTGTTTGGTTTAATTCAAAACGCCTCGATCACCTGCCTCCTTCGCCGGTAACGTTCCAACTTGGTGACATTTATTGCCAGTACTCGATCGGACATGGAATTATTTCGATCGGACAAAAAGCGGTTTAAAGCCGGCTCCTCTGCCGGTGAACGACGTATTATTAAGACTGCAGCCTCGCGCTTGCTAGATTAGTCAATTTCTTTTAACTATTATGCCATTATTATTTATTTATGTATTTCGTATGCAATTTTTGCAGTATTTTAGCAGCGGTTTTCTTCTTCCCGAGCTTGTTCATCAGTAACCAAAAAATTAAATAATAAAGAAGTAAAAAATAAGATCACGAAACTGGTGGTAGATTAATTTTGAGTCTTTAGGGTTGCCTTTACCTTTGTTAGGGAGCAACTATTTTAAGAAGTGAAAAATACCATTTTGGTCTGATCACCAGCTGCTTTTGTGTCCTGGCGTTGTTTAAAAAGGAGTAAATTACAGGCTTTCAGGAGATCTGCATTTTAAGTGCGATTTTCAGAACAGAAATGAATTAAGACCTACGTGCTACAATGATAGCTCTTTTTCATGACGTCATCGCAATTATGTGCCATTACTGACAGGGCACCTGCTTGCATAATGGTGGGTGGAAAACATCAGTGACTGAGAGATTTCCTCTTAAATGCAAACGAAAAATGACACTTCTCCGTGTGTTTCTGACGTTTGACCCGTTGCAAAAGGAACAAAGAAAACACAGCATGTTGGAAAGTGGTTGATTACACTGATAATTAAATACCGTTGAGGAGGGAATCAACTTTGCTGGTTGTCACGGTAACTGCAGTCAATATATTTTCCACTTTTAGTAAAATTAAGGTAGTTAGGAAAAAAACGTGATACAGCAGCTTCATTATCTTTAGACAAAGCGAGTCGAAAAGTCAAATGTAATGTGCGACTCCAGTAGTCTGATGGGAGTGTATACAGTTTCAACAAACAGAAGCACCAGTTTCATATGTTTGTTTTTTTCTTGTCTCTTCGATCTTTCTTGTTTCCGGTGCTACAGTTCAATTTTATTTCACATATGGCTTAAATGATCTGTACTACATTAAATAAACCACAAGAGTAGTTTTTGGACTGTTTTTGCTTGGAGTTATAATCACGATATACATTTAATTATACGGTATTTTGCGCTGAAATATTGGTGTACTCAAAGGGTACGAAGTGAAGGGTTCATTTATCCTAGCTAGAAAGGATCTACACTTCTCCGTGTTGTCCTAAACTTGAATATTTTTTGTACACGTTAGAAAGTATTGGCATAACACTTTCTTCTTCCGCCTCTTCCACATTCAGCCTATCCGACGTTGTCAAATTGCTTTCAAACTCTGACAATTAGGCTTGAACGATAAGATGGGAAAATTGGCATCATTCATTAAGAAGTCAAAATTGTTTACTGAGTTTCTCAATCGTGCGCCCAGCTGAGTAAAAATGCAATTAAAAGTCTTGACAATACCCATCACGAAACCAGGTTTTCTCCGAAGAAGTTCACATTTTTAGTATCCTATCTCTATTTGTAGAATGGCAGTCACATACATTTACAAACTGTGCACTATTCCTCCTTTTTATGCGCGAAAAATACCTTGATAAAAGGCCTAAGCTTGTGGGGAGGTTGATGTAGATTTACATCTGCATGCGTGATGTTTTCGGCAACCTATAGCTAATTCGCATGTTACCATACCTAGGTGTGTGTATATCTGTTTTTCTGATCGCTTCTGCTTCATACATAGAGTACATGAATTAAAAATGACCAATTTTCTTGTGTTCTTGTGTGCAAAAGATGTAATGAGTCTTAAACAGGTAAAGTACGTGCATATGTAGATCACGTCGCTCCAAGAGATTTGCATCATTTAATGTCATGCATCCACCCTAACACCGTCTTGTTACCTCACCTTAGCGCTTTACGTTAGTCGTTAATGTTTCAGCTATGTACAGTCGTACAATTGTGTACAGTATATTTCGCTTTTATAAAAATCAGTATACTGCGTAGGTCTTGAGTTGCCTTTTACGTGTGTATCGACATGAACATGTTTTTGCTGTAAGCTTTTTTACAGCTGCTGGTGTCGTGCTTCAAGGCCCGTTCACATGCTCCCTCGCCTCCTCTTTTTATTGTTTGTTTTCTTGGCTTCAGCTAGTTACATGTATAGCGCTGTACAGCATTTTCTGTTCAAATTGACCAAAAATAGAACTAAATTCGAGCTAGTACTGTTCGTGAGCAGATGTCTCTCAATACAATTTACATTAATTGACATCATACATCCAAGCTAATTCCGCGCATTAAACATCACCAAAAAGGTTTCAAGTGATTAAAAGCTGCCTTAAGTGCCTTTAAAATCATGCATAACATCAGGAGTTTCGTCTTAAGGCAAGAGGTTATGGCAGTGTGCGGTGGTAAACATATTACTACCTCTTTATAGCGCTCGGGATGAGGATAACTAAGTGGGCCATTTGGCACTACTTCCTATGCATTTTCTCTATATTTTCAGTTATATTGATTTCGCAGTTTAGATGTTTTTGTTAAGCGAATTGTGTACTTATGACGAAACGAAAACAAAACTGTACATTTTAAAACATTCTAGTAGACTCAGCCTAAGGTTTCTATAATTTTCTCTTGTTTTGATTTTTCAAAAACGAGCGCTCCCTGTTTGTATTCACGTCCTTCACCAAAATGTTGGGAAAATGTGGATATAGCTTGTTCTTTCAACTGTCTTTGTTTTTGTTGTTTTCAAATTACATATTAAAGATATACAAATTGCAAACTTTGTTAAAATTATTCTTAGACGCTCGACAATTTGATGATTTCTAGGACAGGAACGATTGTTTTTAGTCAAAAATTCACTACTGGGTGGGTGAAGGGGCTTTCGTCCGTGATATTAGGTCATATCATCGATATCATTTTGCATTACGTGCAGTTCACGAAAAAATAATTAAGTCCAAACCATTTATGTTTGTGCAAGTCTTTATTAAATGGCGCTCTTCACGGAGTAATACCGTCTTCTCGTAAAACGTTTCTTGGACTCGAAACTGAGATACTCACTTGAAGTGGTTTCTGTGTCATCAGGAGGGGTACTCCCAGAAAAATTGGGTAGGGGTGTGCGGCCCGCTTCCTAACACCCTTACCCTATTTATGACCAAAATCTGCAACTTTCCCTAACCTATTTATGACCTGACCACTGATACTCTATTTATGGCCTGACTCTTAGATCATTACCCTGTTTAAGACCTCCGTAGCAGGTATTAAACGGGGTAGAGGAAGGCAAAGCGTGGATGGGAGAAGGAGGGCGTGATGAAGAAGTAGCATCTTCTAAAAAAAACCTAATTGAAAACTGGAGTACAAAAATCCATAACCTATTTATGACCAAAATGGCGGCAAAATGGCTAAAATCGATACCCTATTTATGACCAAAACGGCTGAAAAATCATACCCTTTGGGGCCGCACATACCTATATAGCCCCCTATAAGGGAGTACCCCCCTCCCGGGCTGTGTCAAAACCAAAGAAATTACGAACGGCTAGAGAAGCTCTGCTGAGTTTTGAAATTTGTTTTGCAACAAGATATGTTTATTTCTTAGTTTTTTCACGAACGAACACAATTAACACTGACGAATCAGAGACTCCGGGTCATACGGTCAGAATGAACAAACAAGAAGCCAATCTAGCGGCACGTCCAGAAACGTTAACTTCATGTAACTGCTTGGACGTCTCTTTTTTGTATCTTCAGCAGCATTTGAAGTGGTAGGGAAACTCTCCAAATATCCCTGAATATTTTCTGGCGGCAAGTTAAACCGCAAATTAATTCGATTAGGCTTTGAGGCGACTCGGTTTAAAATAGATTCTTTGGGCTCTAAAGTCACGTCTCTATAAAATAAAAAAAAACACGTTTTTTTCTGTAACTGACTTTTTGTCACCAAAAAGACTCTCAGACGTTTGGAAGGGTAATGTGACAAGTGACAAGGAAACTTCCCAAACTCTGCATATTTCTCGGCGTCTTATAAAACTTGTACAGCCTTTCATGGGTCTTGTAGTTTCAAGTCTCAAGTTTGGTAACGTTGTTTACCTTCAATAATGTCTTCTCGATTAAATGGGTTTTAAAATCGATATTTATATGAAGTGGATCGTGGAATATCAAAACCGAAAAAAAAAACTACCATCATAGCAGAATAAGACCATGTTATTGCGTGAGGATGTTATAATTAAATTGGTTCTTGTTATAAAATGAGTCAGAAAAGTTATCCAGAATCCAATATACCAATCTGGCGTTCACCATTAGATGCTATTACATGGTATTTGCTTTTCTTTTCGTTGTACCTCGTAACTGTCAAAAGTCTACTGAGTGCTGCTACCTCTAGTTTTAATTCACAAAACGATAACTTTTGCACGCGTTGCGTGCCTATACTTTTGCACGCTTTGCGTGCCTATACCTTTGCACGCGTTGCGTGCCTATACTTTTGCACGCGTTGCGTGCTATGTTTGTTATTGCATTTTAAGGCCACTAGGAGTCGTTCCTTAAAGGGAATCTTGTCTGAAAAAGCAGTTTAACTTCAAACTATACCTGATAGTTATAATTTAATTGTTCCTGGGGTTTCAAGTTGATATCTCTGTAAGTGGTTCCAATACGAAGTGTTTCGTTTCCAGTTTAAATCACCTGGGCCAGGCTGGGTGTCGCCATTACTTTATGGTAATTTATGACGCCATTGCGCGGTTTGAGAAGATTTCTCCTTTGAAGTGAACATATTCATCCGGAATATGAATTATAAACGATTAGAAAATCGTACAAAGAATCTCTCGGAGCGGAACGCTAGATAAATCGGTTCGATGCCGCCATCTTGGATTGTAACTAAACGCTTGACCGGTAGAGGATTGGTGCAGAGGCGGCCCATTTTTTCCACTTAACGCCTACTCCCTCAGCGAATATACCCTCGCCCCAATCCTCCACAGTTACTGAATCCAAGATGGCAGCCAAATACGAAAATGTGCACTTGCGCGCCCAAAACACGCCTGCACTACAGGCTACACAAAGAAATAAGTGCGTAGATTTTTTTAAATTTTTTTTTTCTATTACTCGATAGAAGCACAGAACTAGCACGAACTATTGGCCTAATGATGGCGCGAGCAAAGGGAATTTACATTTTGTTGATCAAATCAAGGTCACTTGTTTTCTTCTGGGTTTCCTATCAGAAATAGAAAACATGTTCTTTTGGTTTCTATGGAGTTATAGAAACACTCATGGAAGGTTAGGACAACTCAAAAAGCTGTTGAAACACCCGCCTCTCTGCTCGTGTTTCCACAGCGTTTCTCGCGCTCACAAACCTCCACACGTATTAACTCGTTAGAAACACGGATCATGTTTTCAATTTCTTAATTAGAAGCAATTATATATTATTTTCCAGATTCACGAAATGCAATGTTTTTAAACGTCCAAACGCGAAATGACCTTCTAATTTCCAATCAAGCGTTGCGGGAAATAGAAATCCTAAAAAAGCAGAAGCGAAGCGTCCAGCATTTGAAGCAGGCAAAGGATTATGGACTTCAAACTGCCTAAATAATTTAACACAAACAGTAACATATGATTTGGAAACGACATGTTTTTATTTTCCCTGTGTGAGTTCTTGCTCCCAGTCATTTTGAGTGATAAAATTACAGTAGTACGGTATGGCCAAGTTAAAGCTCTCGACCCAGTGCTAAGTTGTTTTTTAGTGGATTTTTTATGTCTGTTTCTTTGTTTACTTTTCTTTTACTAAAATTTTATCTCTAATTTTCCACTTCTCGCTGTTTTGAAACTTTCTACCCACAATGTACTCAACATTATTATATGACTAGCTCCGTGAGCGGGCAAGATGAACCGAATCTTGCGCTGTGATTGGCTACCTGAGCGGGCAATGTGGAGCTATCTTGCCCGGCCGGGATACCGGCTTTGTCCCGCAAGGAAAGTTTGGTGTTTTATCCCACATATAATAAACCAAACTTGTTCGGTCAAGATGGCTGGATATTGTCCTCGTTCTGTTTTTTGCGTGTTTATGGACCGAGAAGAAGTCCATAAACACGCTTGGTCAACAAACTATATATACAAAGCAGAAGTTTCAGTGCAGTACATTACAATACTTACTATGTACACTACATTACTATTATGACCCGCATTTGCTTACATTACACAAACTACTACCCATCAGTCCAACTTAGGTATTAAAATTAAATATCTCAATATCATTAGTTTCAAAATATTACTAACAAAAAGGAAAAGTAGAACAAAGTAAAATCAACAAAAAACATTGACTTAATCTGTGAAAATTACATACCTCTTACTAACCGAGTTCTTGGTCCCTAACTTACAGTACGAGTTTTTTCCGCTCGGATTTATGGCCCAAGCGCGAAGCTGAGAGATGGTGATAAAAGATGGTATTAACTAAAAGGGAGGCTTATTTAGCCTTAACGAGAAAAGCATTGGGTCTAAATAAGTGTGTAAACATTCTTTTTTTTACTTATTTCTGTTCAAACGTAAATATATCGATTGTTTCTTCGTAAACTTCAGGCCGCAGTGGAACCCCTACGGTCACCAACGGTTCGTGAAAATTCGGCCGTATTAACGGGCCGGGTAGGTTCAAACTTCATGAGCGTTCGAAATTCATGGACGGCGTAACAGATATATCACAATTGCACTTCTAAGCAAGTGTTCTGTTATAAACATTCGAAATGCAAATATAATTTGACAAGAATCGAAACTTCAATCAATTCATACAATTGTAACAATGGAAAGAGTAATATAATTGATCTCAGTGGCCCTGTAAACAGGGTAAAATTATAAATCACTGGGATTTAAGAATGCAAAGAGAAGATGGCCGTATTAACGGGGTTAGTGTAATGTCTGCAAGCTAAAGAAATTATACAGGCTACACCCCCCTTATGATACATGCACCTCTCTAACGTCTCCTCATTTAACTTTAATACGAACTCCTCATAGAACATCGTACTTAAATTAGAGACAGCCAATGGCTAAGTCAGCGTAGACTACAAATTAAAACTTTTTACCACGGATTGGCATTGTTTTGAAACACTATACTTCTTATCAGAGTCTTCAAGTCTTTCTCTGTCAGCTTATATCAAAACGTCTTTTCAGTATCAGTTATATCTCCACTTTTCGTTTCCGCCATCCTCTAGGTTTAAGTCCCCTTCCCTTATTTACGTCCACTCAAGACCTCTTATGAAGTTGTATAAGTGCTATGAGAGTTCCAGTTTTAGATCTGACTACTGTACCGAAGAGCTAGTAAACAATTGACAACAATACAGCTGTCGTTCAATACAATTGAGCTGCACCGTGAACCAGTGAAATTGAGATTCCCAAGGAGGTGAAGAAAACTGAGATACTTTTATTTAGCCAGGGTAACTCTTACAATTACAAAAACTGATATCCTTGGAGGCCCTAAATCACTAAAAACTAAACATGATAAACAATAATAAAAATATGAAAATATGTTAAAAATTCTCAAAACTAGTCCTAGCTAATTAGTGAGTGATGGATTGCTGCTTTGGTGATGAATTGCTTCAGTACCACTTAATAATGGATCCGTTTATCAGGTATCTATGTTTTTTTTGTGCCCGACATCTATAGCTTGGCTTTGGATCAGCAGATTTTGAAAAATTAAGTAACTTGTCTTGGTAACTATAGCAGACCACAGAAAAACTCGGTGGATTGATTGTCAAAAGTAAATTAATCACCTGTATTCTAACAATCCATTGGCAAACAACTTGTGAAGAAGATTTAACTGCCTATACCAGTTTTTCAAAGTTTGATTTACGCTTGTCAAGTGGTCGTGAACAGCCCTCTGGTTGGCGCAAAGGAGAATAAACCCACTAGCGTCATGGCCTGTTGTTAATTCCAGCCAGAAATTTGCATTTGTATAAAAACGACCAAGTGTATTTAGTAAGTCTTTTGGGAAATTCAATAGACCGACATTAATTGTAGTTCATGCAAAATAGGTTTAAAAATGAACCGTAGACTGATTGATTTTTTTCGCCTGTGTTATAAAGAAAACCGCACCGATATCACAAAAGTTTGCATTCAAAGTATCTTAGTTGACATCACCCTAAAAGCCTTAGATGTTTCTCTTATTTGCAGTTACTATCCAGTAGCGTGACATTGCTTTGCTTAAGCAAACCAGCCTGTCTCTTGCCTCTGTCTTCCGACAGTCGCCTTGAAGTTGTTCTTAACTTGATGTACCCGAAGCTGAATGGCTAATCTATGGAGCGTCGCAAGAGAATGGTTTGTTAAACAGAATCCCAGACGTAATATTACTCCACGTAAAATCAGTACTGTCTTGGAAATTCTACAGACCCAAGAGGAGGCAAAGGACCACGTTTATTATGACGCTTTGAAACGAATCTCGGCTTCCAAGGTAAGTCGGTTGACATTTTCGTACCGTTTGTTCCTGTGGTGGAAATTGCTTCGGTGTCTGTTTTCTAATTAAATTAATCTTCAACGTAAGATTTGCTCGGCAGCAAGATTTGAAAGGTTTTATCTTTTATAAGAACATCGGAGTGAGTTTGTTGCCGGCATGTTACGGGATAAGTTGATGTATTCAGGTCTGATCCATTAGTGAACTGAATTAATCATAACGGAGTGGAATTTTGGCACCGACCCATTTGTAGATGAACGTAGTGGTCAACTGCTTGTCTTTTATCACCGACTGGTACACTTTATAGGCAACAACCACCCGTACTATAACGACATTTAGTTTTCTCACTTGTGTCATACGTCAGCACGCTGGTGATGTAGAAAGCAAATAATTATTTAGAGCGACCTGCATCTGCGAAATATTTTTGTTGGTTCCATTTCGTAGGATTTCCAAGCTAGGGAATTTAATTGCTCACTCTGAAACGTTTTTCGGATTAAAAAAAAAATATTGCAGTATTCACCGCTCTAGAATAACGCTATTGCTCACTGGGCTTAAAATAATTAAAGCGATACCTTTGGAGGCTGAAATTTTCGGCTTACGCTTGTAATTAACCGGATTGAAATTCAAAGAGCGACAAGTCTTGAAATAGGCTAATTTCTGTGTAAGAGATGTTTTGCAGGACTAAGGTTCTTGCCAATAATGGAAAGAAAACGCATTGCGATCTTGAATAATTTTGGTGAAATGTCAAAGGCTTGTTGAATAATCCTTTTTTCAACCGTTGTTTGTTTAATCAGTAGACAATCATTTGCAATAAAGGTCATTTGCAGTAAATGGTAAATTTTCTTATATCCGCAACTTTACAGCGCGCGTGCAGTACTTATTTCAGGTATCATTACTTCTTTAACTTTCTTTCCCTGTGTGCGTTTGTAATATGTTGTAGCATGACTAAATTTCTCAAATAGAAAAATAGATTTTTCTTTTACAGGTTTTAAATTAGCGTTAATTTGTTAATGTGCGGTGTTGACTTAAAAACGCACGCGAAATTGGATTTTGTGTCTAAATTGGGCACCGTGAAATGAGTGTGTCGAAAATTCGGCAAATGAGCTGACAGTGAGCTAATAACAACGTTATCACTTTGGTGTCTTTCTCGGTATTTAAGTTCAAATGCGACTGAACAAACATTCATGCCCCAACTGCTTGTTCACGCCAGCTTTATTGCAGCTTTCCCACATTTTTTAACACTTAAAAGATTATCCACTGGGCATGATGCCACAATGAGACAAATCTGACAAAAAATTAGCCCAGTCTGTTACAGGATAAGAACGCAACTGATTTTAAGTACCTTGGGAGTGAATTCTTTAGTTGCCATTCAACCCACGCCAGCTAAATCAAAGGTATCTAACAGCGTTAGTTTCCGCTCGTTACCTAACGGGTTCAGTGGGACTTCGACGAACTTTGGTATTTCTTTCGCGCGGCAATTACAAAGGCACTAGCCATGCATTCATAACCACATCTCTATAAACACCCCGGCGGTCTGTGAATTATTTATGACGATTTTTATTTTGTTTATTTTCTTTCCGGTGCTTCTCAAGGATGAAAAAACCGCGTAAGTAGAGCTACATTTTTTGATGACAAACGATCCCTAGTATTCCTACTTCCATCTTCGAGTGATAATCCAAAAGGCAATTGGGAAGGGCATTTTTTTGCGCGATCACTTCCTGCTAACTTTTTCCATTTTTCTTTTGTTTCCCTCCCACGCCCCCCCGTCTGGCGGGGGGTACTCCCAGAAAGATTGGGTAGGAGTCTGCGGCCCGCTTGCCAAAACCCTTAACCCTATTTCAGACCGGGGAGGCGCGGTGGCCTTATGGTTAGTGAGCTCGACTCCGGATCGAGCGGTCCGGGTTCCAGACCTGGCCGGGGACATTGTGTTGTGTTCTTGGGCGAGACACTTGACTCTCACAGTGCCTTTCTCCACCCAGGTGTTTAAATGGGTACCGGCAAATTTAATGCTGGGGGTAACCCTGCGATGGGCTAGCATCCCATCCAGGGGGGAGTAGCAATATCCCTAGTCGCTTAATGCTATGTAAACCGGGATAAGCTCCGGCCTGATGGGCCACTTAGGCTCGTATGCAGACTTTTTACCTATTTCAGACCAAAATCTGCGCTTTTCCCTACCCTACATCAGAACTGGCCAAAAATTCGATACCCGAGATTAGACCTGCCTTATAATCAATTTCCTAGTTCTGAGGCAGTTTATATGTTTATATGCTTTCATTAGATAGGAGAAACGTCGAGAGACCAGAATCAAAAGAAAGCGGTAACTGTCCAAATGTCAAGAACTGCAAGAGTTTAGTATACTTGCCAACCCCATTTTTTACACAGACCAGACCAAAATGGCCAAAAGCGATGTCCTATTTCAGACCAAAACGGATAAAAAACGTACCCTTTTGGGTTGCACATATCTATATAGCTCATATAAGGGAGCCCATCGCCCATATAAGGTTTCAGCCTCGGAGGCCGGAAGTATCGAAACTGCTCGTAATGTAAGCTATCATTTCAGTATACAGTTGGTGCTGGATCTGGAATGTGGAGGTCTCTGGTTCAAATTCTCCTTCCTAGCACAAGTTTGATCTTTTTTTGTAGTCCCTAAAACATCTTCTCGATTACGATTTGTAAAAATAGCCAATGGGTTAACCCCTCGCCAGTTGTGATTCTTAATAGTTTCTGTTCATTTTACAGTGCCTGTCTGTTCATTGGTATTGACAGTGTACCTAATTAGCACAGCGTTTCTAAACTGCTGCTGTGTTAACTAAGATGTCATTGAAGTCACCGATCATTACCTCGTTATTTATATGATAGTGGATCAAAAGGTGCTTAAAAATGGGGGTGGGGGCTGGGCTGAGGAGATGATGGGCCCCTCACCCTAATCAGGGGGCTGGGCCTAGGGCAATAAGAGGATCCATTGCTACACGTTGCATGGGAGATTCGTTGTCTGATTTACTGTTTCAGACTCTCACCTCGTTGGGGTAGGAGGTTTGCACCAACTTTGATACTCTAGAGCAAAAGAGATTTTAGCCTCGCGTAAAGGATAGGCGGGTTTTCATCCCGGCTTGTTGCCACTGAATTGTGACCACGTGACGACTCATTTGGTAGGTTACAATTGTGTTATTTGCCACTCGCAACTGATTGAATGGTAGTAAGCACGAATAGAATAATTGTAACCTCCCAAAAGATTCATCTCATGATCTGAACTAGGTGGTAACAACGATGTAGACAAGTTAGACCAATCCGTCTATTTTTAAAGTTTACCAAAATCATAGTCTTGATTGGATCCAACCTCTGTTACTTTATTCCTTCATAATGTTTGTTTTAAGCTACGAGAGCAAATCAGTGTCCCCTTGATGGGATAAAGCATAGCAAAGTTAATCTCTTTTCCTTTTGAATGTAGGAATGGTTGCGCTAAATCCAGTTCGATACAAAGCATCGCGGAAGAAGACAAAGCGTCTTCACAGCGTTCAAGCCGAAGGTCCGTCATAAAATACATCGTGTCTGTTGGAGAGCCCATCAAAAAGGTTTGTTTCCTATGGTTAATAATTTTCCTCCAAGACTTTAAAACATACATTCTAGCTTACAAGGTTGGTTTCGTTAATTTAGAATTATGTAATGCTTATAAATGTATTCCATCGCAGTCTACACTGCAAAACACTCTCGAGCGGTCTTCAAATCGAGTGGTCTGGAACTAATGTTAAAACGGAGTGTGAGACTAAGGAGAGACGCTAAGCTGCTAAGTTTCGTGGCTCCAAAACTTCAAAAATAGCTTCATTCTTTGAGTCACGTTTCAGAAGTCCGAAACGGGTTATACGTGATAAAAAGCTGGATTAGAAAGATTCTTTGCTATTTTAGCCATACGTTTTCGTGTATTGATTGCAGTCAATTGCAGTAGGCTGGATCAATTTTTTCTTAAATTAAGTACTTTTTCCAAGTTTTCCAAAACAAAACAAAACAAAGCAACAACGAAAGAGGCGGCATGGCCAAGTGGTCAGCGCGTCGTACTCGCAATCCAGCGGTCCTGGGTTCGAGTCCCGCTCTAGCCACTGGCTGGATTTGTTTCACGGTGACCCCGAGTTCAAATCCTCGCCACACTTGTAAACTGAGCCAACTGGTTTGCCTCCAGCCAGTTAGGATTCTTAACAATGTTATGTTCAATTTGAATTATTTGTTTCAATTGTTTGCTCGGCCCCACTAGCCTTTGTGCTATTAACACTGAGTGTAAATAAAGGTATATTTCATCTAATTTAACGCATATATAAGTAAAAGTATTATTTAGATATTTTCTTTTCACCCATCTACATTAATTATTTCAGGTTTTACGATCTGAACGACTTGTATTTGACCCAGAGGATGATATCTACTATTTATGGATGGTAATATTTATGAATGGTCTTTTTCAAGGCGAACTTATTTTTAACCATTAAATATTGTCACCACCGCAGGATTTATGGCCCCGTCCACAATATGCCGTTGAAATTTGAAAACGAGCTTCATTCCTTCAGTTAGGCCTACCGTCCACACCAATCCGTCACGAAAATGGAGCTCTTTGAAAACGCTCTTGAAACCGAAAAAATTTTAAAACGCCTGACCTCTTTATTATTTGGCTTAAATTAACTACGACTCGTTGGCAATTTGATTTGTTGAAAAATAACACAATCATCCTAGTCAATCATGTGACCTGTCGTTTTATTTGAACCTTTCCGTTGATATCATTAGTATTCGCTATTTTGCGGGCTAATTGTGAAACAACTATAACAGTGTGTTGAACATTGAAAAGATTCTCTTAAGCTTCTTTAATTTAGTACAAAACACACAAACAGTTTTAAATCGGTAAAGGAATGCTTAAACAACTTTTTTGCGGAAAGGGATGGCAAAACGATCCTCCTGCTACTTATGCGGACTTGCGGGCCTACAGTACCTATCAGTATTACAATAGCGGACTCTTTTTAGGATGTCAATAATAACAGTTTCGGTGCGTCCTTGCAGAAACGTAGAAAAGACCTGTATGCATGGCTTTGTATATTTCTTTTCAGCTCCTATTTCTGTTTCAGGTTTCGTTTAGACCTTAGCCAATCAGAGTCCGTGATTTCTAAGGGTGTTTTTGTTTTTTTTTTCTAGGGTGTAGTTGCAGCTATAGTAATCTATAACTTTTGGAGCGTTATTCTCAGAATCGCTTTCACAGAAATGTCGGAAGAGGTAATTTAGAGTGATAAGTTTAGAAAATCATTTGAATGCGAGTGCAATTAAGCAATTGCATCACAAGTCAGTGATATTTGAAAATTCTCTCGCCTAAAAGCTCGTGCACTTTGAAAGAATTTTCAAATATCCTGAGTAGTGTATATCCGTAATTGCTTGAGCCTTCAGACGATTACTCATTTATTATATGACTGAGAAAATCATGAAAGCGAACGCGTTAAATTGCACTGCAGTACAAATCAACATTTAGCGATAAATTGGTCTCCTCTCAGCCAATCCCAATGAAGTAATTTTCTCAGTCAGTTACCCTGATAATAACCAATATTAATTTTTTCTCGTGTATTTATTACCCAACGTTTTCCTTAAGCTATCCATACGCCCTTAGTTATGGAGTCATTTGGTCAGTAGCCTTTTCCTAAAGCTCAAGCAAAATCCAAATCTAAATCTTAAAACGCGAGCAAAAGACGTCTTTCATTCAGGGTGACACATCTTGTAAACCTTGGCATGACTTTTTCAAATACGTCGATTGTACTCTCAGTCGTCGATCCCTTTTTGTTAACTATTACCTGCTTTTTTATTTACCTATTAATGTCCTTTCCTTCGATTTGGAGGCAATTTTGTAAATCCCAAAAGATTAACAACATGCTCATTTAGAATGGCTATTTTCTTGTGTGAAGTCTCTTTCTAGTTTTCTGTTCTCGTGGGGAGATGTTTTTGCTGACGGTTTGTATGCCTGTGACATATGCGTGCAACTGAGAACTGCTTACCGGGACGAACACGGCATAATGGTACGTGAAATCTGACGGGTCTAGCCTTCTCTTCTACCTAAATGTTGTGTTTACTTGTCTCCCCATGATCTGATTAGGTTGAGCAGTTATATAGGATGGTAGGGAATAGAAAATGGGAACTACCAGCCTCTTGTCCGATCACGCTCTTCTCGTGATCGTCATGCGTCGGCTAACTGTGAGTGATGTCAATTTTGTTATGGATGTTTTCTAATCACATTATTGTTTCATCTAAGATTAAAGATCCTGTGCAGTTAAAAGAGATGTACACAAAAAGGAGAAGATTTAAAGTTGATATTATTTCTCTTCTTCCTTTGGAAACACTCTCCAGTCTAACATTTTGTGAGTATCACAGGCTTTATCACTCAACTGCTTTATTTTATAAACTACTGAACAGCTTGAAGATACCAGTTTCTGCCTTGGATGATTATGATGCCTTCGAAGTTGAATTGGTTTTGTTACATCTTAAGACCGTTGCAGGTTTATACGTTTATTTTTTTGCCGTTGTGATATAAAAAAATCACTACATTTGGATGCTCACTCGGGAAATATAGTGCTTTCTGGTGTGGGAAACGGAGCATGACTCATAATTTATCTGGTTGTGTGGCTGGTGATTAAGCCTAAGACTGATACGGTAGGGTTTATACTAAAATGGCCTCGTCTTTTGCTTTTTCTGTAGTTCCCTGTCATATCTCGCTGTTGCGTTTGTCTAGGCTTCTTAAGTGGCACTCGGTGGAAACGTTTTTCTTTCTGAGCGACTACAGAACCAGCAAACCCAACCGTCTTCGAGCTTTCAAACTCATTCTATACCTGAGCGTAGCCATGCATTGGGTCGCTTGCCTGTATTACACTATCTCTGAGTATGAAGGACTTGGAACCAATGATTGGGTGTACACTGAGACTGCGAAAGGAGGTGATCACTTTGCGAGGTCAGCGTTGAATAATAGAATAAATAATAACTACTCCCTTTTTTAAAATACCGTGACTGAACTCCCTTAAAAACCACGACTACGTATTGGTTGCTTGAAAATCCTTATCTCACGAGAATGCAGCCTTGACAAAACAAAACAGGCTAAGGTTAATTTTTAATGCTCTCATATTATCAAAAAAGTAATCAAAGTAGACCTATGGTGAACACGTGGATAAAGTAAATTATGTAGAGATGAAACATGTTAGTGAACTTGCAAACATTGGTCTACTATTAAAGCCTTTTAAAAGTTGGGTCGTGCCAGGCAAGCTTACTGTTATCTTAACACGTACGCGCG